>OLYV01000015.1_pt1 | contig 191717 bp, 184 predicted proteins | sample 1644371 | NCBI WGS metagenome assembly OLYV01 (sample SAMEA103958124, study PRJEB25191) | human gut metagenome | biome: human-associated habitat [ENVO:00009003]; feature: intestine environment [ENVO:2100002]; material: feces | place: Germany | collected 2013/2015 | reverse complement strand
GAGGCGCAACCCTTTGCTAGGAAGACTCGCTTCAAGGAGGTGAACTGCGACCTCTATCTGTACAGACTCGTTATCTCATATGGTTTATGAGATAACAAGAAGTTTCGATATTCTTTTCTAAAAATATCGTAATTATATTATGTGAGGTGGTGATAATATGTGGACTAAATTAATAAAAAAGCAAAAGATGGCAAATGTAGCTTGGCATTCCGCAGTTGTGAAAAGTTAATACAATATTTAATCTGAAACTGCTGGCGGTAAATGTTCGTAATATACGATTAATTACTGCCAGCTTTTCAATAATAGTGATGGTTAAAATCAATATAAAAATAGGAATAAATTGAAATAGTTATTAATTTTAAATGTCAATATCAATTTCAATATAAATCATATCAAATACCTATTTTAATAAATTTTAATACTGTTTAGATTCATGGTACTCTTTACGATAGCGGCATCGTATTAAATAAACCGTCGTTCGGTATCTAACTTGTTAATAAATGTACAAAGATAACATGGTTGAGACTTTTACTCAGCTATCTAGGGTTCAGGAGGATTGAACTAATCCACAGTATATTTACGTGATTACGTATTGTCCTGGGAGTGGGATCCTAATAACTACTACTTAATAATACGAGGAGTTATATATGATGAATATGCATTTATTAAAGAACAACGCATACACACCATTTGTTAGTGAACAAGAGTGGAAAAAGTCCTATCCTGAGGTAGATAGGGAATATATTTGGACATACCCTCTAATCCATGGTCCAAATCCCTTTAATCCCCAAAGAATATTTAGGGCTCCTTCAGTTCCAATTATTTCAAATGATTTGGTAATTTATATACATTTACCCGCATGCTTGTTTCGTTGTCCTATGTGCCCATTTTATGTAGAATTAGTGAATTCACGAGAAGATTTAAAAACATATGCTGACTCGATTATCAGAGAACTAAAGTTATATGCATTTATGGGTGTATTAGATAAATATAATTTAAAAGCAATTTATTTTGGTGGTGGTACGGCAACATTGTTCTATCCACAAGATATTGCTAGAATTATTAAAATAATTAAAGAATTGTCTCATGCAGATGATACAATTGAAATTACTGTAGAAGGTCACCCTTGTACAGTGGATTATGACTACCTTTCCACGATTTATGACGCAGGTGTGAACAGAGTTTCTTTTGGAATACAATCATTTCAGGATAAAACCTTAAAAATACTTGGGTTAAGGCAAACAGAAGATGATAATAGAAGGGTTTTAAAGGATGCCTTAAAGGTGGGATTTCAAACCGTGTCAGCGGATATGTTGTACAGAACTCCTAATCAAACGCTCAATACATGTAGAGAAGAATTGAAAAAGTTTTTTGATATAGGAATACATTCATTGAGTGCATATAGTTTGGAATTGTCGGTTAGAGAAGGATATTTACAGAAATTACAACCAGATGAGGAAGAAGATATTGAAATGTTCTATGCAATTAATGATGAAATGTCAGCCAGAAAGTGGTTTCACACGGCTCAGCCAGATTATTCGCATCCTGACCATGTTAGTAAGGAAACAATTGTCACTTGGCGTGCACCGCAAGGGCATACATTAGGTTTGGGAGCAGGAGCGTGTTCTTCACTGAATGGAAACACATATTTTAATGTCCATGATATGGGAGAATATAATAATGTAATTGCAGAAAATTGTCTTCCAATATTAACAGGTCAAACTTTTACATTAGATGATGCAATAACTAGGTATATTGTCTTGGGTGTAAGGTGTTTTGTGATAAATAGAAAAGTATTTTTCAAACATTTTGGCAAGGATATTGTAGATCTATTTAGTAAAGAATTAATATATTTACAAGAAAATGGTCTGATACAGATAGACGAACAGAATTTACTTGTAACCCGAAAGGGGAAATATTATGTAGATAATATTTCAAAGATATTTTATTCAAAAGAAAATAGATGCCATTTGCAACCGTGGGGTGAAAAAATGAAAGGAGCCGTTGCAGGCTCCTATTTAAAAATAAAATAAATGAGAGGTATATTATGGATACACATTGGGAAGTAGGTTACCCGAATGGGTTAATAAAAATAATTGATTATTTCAGAATGAAATACTTTCAATATGATATTTTTGATCAAGTAATTGATAAGTATGTAAAAAAATATTGTAAATCAAATGGAAAAGTAATTTGCTCGCTCGGCTCTGGTACTGGTAGACATGAGGTTGAATTAGCTAAAAAGGGTTACACAGTATTTGGATTAGAACGAAATGAGGAATCTGTAAAAATATCAAGAGAATACATAAATTCCAGTGGGGTAGATGTTAAAATATTGCAGTGCGATTTTTTAAACGAGGAAGAAGTCGATAAAGCAATGAATACAATTGGAAAAGTCGATGTTGTTGCACTGCTCCTTATACCAATCAGTATTCAAGACTATTCAGTTGCAGCAAACAATCTTGCAAAATGGTTAAAAACTGGTGGGGTTTTTTTGGCTGATAACTTCGGATACTTAGAAAGTATTGATTCTGATAGAATTCATATTGAATCCAATATTGAGGTGGCTGAATCACCAGATAAGAAAGATTATGCAGTTCGTATGAACTATTATGAATACAAAAGCAATATTGTTAATTGGGATGCTGTGTATTTTTACTACAAAGATAACCAGTTAGTTATGGAGCGAGATCATGATATTTTAGATGTATATCCAGAAGCCGATTATCCGGATTGTTTACAGCTAAATCAAGAAATATATGAAATTCTACCTAATTATAGGGTTGTAGAGTGTGATAAATGGCTTGCTCCACCTCATCTATACGAATATATAATTGGAAGAAGGAAAATTTGTGAATAAGATGAATTCTAATGCAAGTAATTCGGTACACATATCGAACAGGATTTATTACGAAATAACTTCAGTATGCAATTTGAATTGTATTCACTGCAGCGATATGCTACAAGAAATAAGAGGAAGATTTTTGCCTTGTCAGGATTTATGTAATTTTCATCAAAAAGTAAAAGATCGATTCGGAATCAATAGTGTTGTGTTAACTGGTGGAGAGCCAACATTGCATCCAGAATTTTTTAGAATAATTGAAATTCTTGCTCCGAATAATGCAATGATAATAACAACAAATGGAATTAATATTGATTGCGAAAAAATGATGGAGCATATGAAGAAATATCCAAATATTTTATTACAAATAAGTATGGATGGTTTGAGTAAAGAGGTTTTTGAATCAATCCGAGGTAAAGATACATATAATAAATTGCAAAATAATATACAAAAAATGCTTAAGCAAAATTTGCAAAGTCAATTAGGCGTTTCGATGACAATACTGAAACAAAATATACATGAGGTTATGCCGTTAATTAAATATGCTCAAAAAGCAGGATTTAATTTTGTTCACTTTCCAGTATTGCTATCAGTTGGAAAGGCTTTTAAAGAATGGAATAAATTAGCGCCTTCGATAAAAGAGCAAATTAATATTGAAAACCAAATTTTTAATTATATTGTAGATCATGATGACGGTATATATATATCTTCAAATAGGCTTGATCAAATTATTGCAAAATTAAATTATGGAGACAAAATAAATTGTTTGCATAATCCAACGCTAAAAATTGATTCTGTAGGCAATGTTCATTCTTGTCCTGCATCAGCAAATACTCAATTTTCTCTTGGCTCTATTTATGAAGAAGGAATACTGGATAAAATTTATTTTAAATTACAGAATAGAACAAATATAAATTTAAGCAAGTATGATTTTAATTGTCAAAATTGTATTCATAACGATCTTTGTAGTGCGAATTTATGTAGTAACTGTAGAGTATTACAACCAAATTCAAAAGATTTTCATGAGTATACTTGTAGTATTTTGAAATATCATTTTTCTAATGCAAAAAAGGACTTGAGGTTTGTCTGATGGAAAAGGATGCGAAAAAATAATGCATGAAGTTTTTGTTCCGTTGTACATAAAAAATACATGTGATTCGCAATGTAAAATATGTAATCTACGAAAAAGTAACAAAAAAATAAAGCGAATTGAAGGTAGCAGTGAAAAAGTTAAAGAGCAACTGAATGTCCTTTACAAAAAAGAAATGATTAATGAGGTTTGTTTTTTAACAGGAGAGTACTATAATAAAATTACAAGAGAAAGAAATATAATTGATGTTATTCAATATATAAAAATAGCATTTGAAATTGGGTTTCAGAAAGTATTTATTAATATTGGTTCTCTAACAGATAGCGAAATACAATTGTTTGCGAGTGAGCTTTCAAACAAAGACAATATAGTATTATCTTTGTTTCAAGAAACATATGATAAAAAAGTGTATAAAAACTTTTTTGCCTCAAATGTGGATAAAAATCCGAAAGCCAATTTTCAGCAACGCTTGACAACTCCAGAACGTTGGATTGCAAGTGGTTTTTCAAGTGTAGATATTGGTATCCTATTGGGTTTGCATAAAGATATTAGAGAGGATATTATTGCTTTAGTGGAGCATGCGAATATGTTGCATAAGCAAGGAGCAGAAGTATATATTTCATTGCCTCGTATCAGAGGGACACATATTCCAGACTCCAATATTACAGATGGACAATTCATTAAAATTGTTAAAGAAATTGGAATCCGATGTTCTTGGGCGAAGATTATTCTTACAACTAGAGAGAATTTGCAAATGCTAAAAATACTAAAACCGTATGTGCAAGTTATAAGTCCAGGCAGTTCTGATGTCTTGCCATATACGAATAAAGGGAAAATTGAAAATAGTATTCATACATCACAATTTGTTGTAAATCCACTGCGAGATCGTCCCTCAGAAGTATTAAAAGCATTAGAAATTGAACAAGAATGAAAGGAATTATCAATAATATGGAAAGAGTAAAAGTTTTTCTCGGAGGGCCAATACAATATGCACTAAATCAACAAGGTGATTTTTGTGAAAAAATTAAAATTCAACTTTCTTCTCTTATTTATACTTTGAAAAAAAATAATATAGAAGTATTTTCGGCACACTCTTGTGAATCATTTGGACGATGTATTCCGAATGATTATCAAATATGTACTCGCGATTATAGTTGGATGAATGTGTGTGATATATTTTGTGCATTTTTGCCTTCAAAACAATTAGGCTTGATTCGTAGTGACGGTACTTGCATTGAATTGGGATGGGCATCAAGTAAAAATAAGCCAATAATTTTGATTATTAATCAAGATTTACTTGTACATGAGTCTGCTCTGCTTAGGGGAATGAGAGATATGTTTAATGTAAGATGTATTGATTTGGATCATGTGGTAAATTCACCTGAAAGTTTGGTTAATTTAGTTCAAAATATTGCAAAGGATAATAATTATGGTAGAAGGTAAAAAGCTTTTTAATTGGGTGTTACCTCATCCCATAATAGTGGCATCGGGACCGTTTGGCGCAGGACTAAATATAATGAAAACTATGTTAGAATATGGTGCAGCAGCAGTGGTAACAAAATCAATTAGTGAAGATTCAAATCAAAAAACTGGGATAATACACATAAATGACAATTTATTTAATTGTGAAGGTTTTTCTAAAAAACCGATGGAGACATGGAAAAATATTTTCTCTCAATATCATGATCTTCCTATTATTGCAAATGTTTCCTCAAAAGTACCAAGTGAAATTCCCAAAATTGCAAAGGAAGTTGCTGATTGGGGTGCTCAAGTTATTGAAGTAGGAGTATCTTGTCCAAATTTTTCGGAGGATCCATTTTGTTTTGATATTGATCTATTACATAAAATATGTTGTGAGGTGAGAAAAGTTGTAGAGGTTCCAATTGTAGTAAAAATTATGATTAGTACATCTTCTGATTTGAATCGGAATATTGCACAAGCAATTCATCAAGCAGGCATTGATGGTATAACATTGTCAGATTCATTGCCGGGAATAATTACAGATAAGTTTGGTAATTTTCAAAGAGGAGGTATTACTGGAGCATTTTTGAAATCTATGGTTTTGAAGGCGTTTGACGACATTGCAAATATTGATATTGTTAAAATTGGTTCAGGTGGTATTTTCAATGGCTTTGATGTATGTGATTATATAAATGCTGGTGCCAGTGCCGTACAAGTGTGTACGGCATTGATAAAAAATGGTCCATCTCACTTAAAAAATATAATTGATCAATATTATGAAGTTTGTGAATAATGAGGGTAATTATGTTATATCAGAATCTTACTTGGAAAGAAACATCAAGTATTTTATCTAAAAAAAAATTACTAATCCCTGTTGGGTCAATTGAGCAACATGGTTATTGTTTGCCAATTGGTGTGGATTTTTATTTAGCTGAAGCTATCACACGAAATGTAACACAACGTTTGCAGGCTGTAATGTCTCCTACTATACCATATGGCGCACGCAGTTTACCAAATAGTGGAGGTGGGGATTCATTTCCTGGAACAATTTATATAAATGGTGACGTATTGATTTCATATTATTCAAATATATTTTATAGCTATTTAAAAACAGGTTGTTCAAGTATTTCAGTAATTAATGCTCATTGGGAAAATGAATGTTTTTTGATTGAAGCAGCGGAGCAAATTAAAAATATTGGTTTGTTTTGTGGTAAAGAAATACATATTTTTAGTTGGTGGAGTGTGTTGAATGAAAATAATGTCAAACAAATTTTTAATTCATTTACGAACTGGCAATTTGAACATGCTGGCATTATTGAGACTTCGCTGATGTTACATTACTATCCAGAATTAATGAAAAAATATATTATTTCTTCACCATCAAAAGGGATATCGATAAATCCAAATGTATATACATATCCAACGAATGAGAAAATATTGAACAATTATGGTTCGCTAAGTAGCCTAAAAGGAGCTTGTGCGATAAAAGGAAAAAAGTTGGCAGAATTAATTGAGGATGAAATTGTTAAGTTATTGTCTGGAGGATAATATGTTAAATGATTTTACTGTTGATGTTAAAAATAAATTAAGAAATATGGTATGTTTTGCTTATGAACATAGTGTTTTTTATAGAACATTATATCAAGAGAACGGTGTAGATGTGTATACATGTAAGATACCAGATGATTTGCCAATTGTAACTCAAAAAGATTTATCGTTACATGCAACTGAATTTAAAACAGATATATTACTGAATAGAGTGTGTGCAAGTTCAGGTAGTGGTGAGTTTCCAAAGTTAATGTTTCGTAGCGCAAGCGATTTCGAACAAAGTGTAAAGAATCAAATTCAGCTTATGAAATGGAGTAATATTTGTGCTGGAGACAGAATTGGGATAGTGCAGCCTGCTGGTTTGTGGGGGTATACTGATATCGTTCAGGAAGCTGCTAAGCAAATGCAGGTAATGGTTGTTCCTTTTGGAGGTGTTGATGATTATATTGTATTAAATTTGATTAATCGTCTAGAAATTAATGTCTTAGATATTGCTCCTTCTCGTCTTCAAACCTTGCTTAATATAAATGAAGAAAAACACATAACTGATTTTCAAATGAAATCAATTATGTGTTCAGGAGAAATTTTAGAAGATAAATTTCGAAATTATGTATGGGAAAAATATCGTATACCAATTTATAATCAGTATGGTAGCGAAGAAGCTGATGCATTAGGAGGGGAAATAAAACCTGGTGAACAAATTTCTCTTTTTACAGAAAATTTTGTATTTGAAATATTAGACAAAAATCGCAGATATGTAGATGATTCTGGTACTGGTTGCTTAGTTCTTTCTTCGTTATATCATAAAGGGACACCATTAATTCGTTATGAGTTGGGAGATATTTGTAAAATATTATCAAAATCAGAGGGTAAGATTCAAATTCTTGGGAGAGAAAAAGAGTTTTCGATAATTTATGACAGTGTGAAACTGTATCCATATCAAATTAATGATGTATTAAAAAAATTTTATATTGATGATATTATATGGCAATGTAGACTTATTACATTAGAAAACAATAAAACTATTGCTGAAGTAAAAATATGTAATAAGCCAATTATTGAGAAAGAAAATATACTAATGGAATTAGAAAAAGCTTCAATTGATATTAAAACTTTATGCAAAAATGGAGTCTTGATTTTTAAACTAATTACAGGCACTCCTATATTAACTGGGCGAGGAAAAAGACAATATATTCTTGATCAGAGAAGCAGGTGATGTTTTATGAGCGGAAATGTAGTGGATATATTAAGAAGAAACGCGAAACTTAATAAAAGAATTTATGAGACAAATAGACAAATATCATATGTAGAGATGTGGAATAAAATTAATGCGTTGAAAGAAAAAATTTTAAATTGTAATAGATTAATTCAGAATAATGTTGGAGTTTATCTTCCAAATGGCATAGATTATGTTATTGCATTGTTTTCAATCCAAGCTGCGAGTAAAATACCAGTTCCGATGTCATTACTTGAAAAACCGATTAATGTGATAGATATGATTTTATATACAAGACAGAATCTAATTATAACAGATGATGAAAATTATTCCATATTATATCCATTATTAGTAGAAAGTAAATATCAATTTATATTATATAATATTACTACTGATTTATTTAGTATAATTAATAACGAGAATGAAGTGCTTATTGATGATTACCCTTTGAATCCCTCGGAGGTAGCAATAATTTTAAAAACATCAGGTACAACCGATAATCCAAAATTTGCTATGTTAACCCATGAAGGCATTATTTTTAATGTAAAAGCTCATATCCGTTCTTTGAATATATCTAGTGCAGAAAGAACATTAATACAGTTGCCAATGTGTTTTGGCTATTGTTATTCTTCACAGCTGTTAGTTCACATTTTCTTAGGAGCAGAAATATTTATTGGTTCACAGATGTTTAATCAAAAACAATTTATTCGTCAAATTAATGCGTGGCAAATTACAAATACGACAATTGTTCCATCTGTTTTGCAAGTATTAAATTGTACACTTAAAAACATAGAGCAATGCAAAGATTTTAGTTCACTAAAGTATCTTTGTTTTGGTGGCGCAAAAGCAGATATTAATTTAATTGATCAACTTAATAGAAAACTTAAGTTTACATATTTAGTACAAACATATGGTTTAACAGAACATTCACCAAGAATTTCAACAAAAATTTATGATAAAAGAAAAAAATTAAAAAACTCAGTGGGGTTTCCTCTTGATGGAGTAGAAATCAGTATTCGAACATCTAATGGAGAAAAAGCTTTAAAACATACTCCGGGTGTTATTTGGGTAAAAAGTCCTAGTGTAATGAAAGGGTATTATAAAAATCAAAATGAGACGGAAAAAATTCTAAATAACGGTTGGCTTAATACTGGAGATATAGGTTATATTGATTTGGATAATGAGTTATGCATTTGTGGTCGACAGAAAAATATTATTATATTCAACGGAATTAATATAAACCCAGAAGAAATTGAAGTCATTATTTTGAATACTCCAGGGGTTGAAAAGGTTTTAGTTTCCAAAGAAGAACATGAGGTGTTTGGTGAAGTACCAGTTGCGACAATATCTGTAAAAAAAGAATATGATCCGAATGTGGTAAGAGATTGCGTGATTAAAAATTGCAAGAGAACTCTGCCAAATTATAAATGGCCTAGAAAGGTAACCATTACAAATTATATTGAGACCACAATAACAGGGAAGGTAAAAAGAAAATGAGTTGTTTGTATTCTGAATTAAAAGAAATAATCTGTAAAAATTCAAGTCATGATATGACAATTGAAGATGTTAATCAAGCAAAAGATTTGATAGAAGATTTTGGTTATAATTCAATTAACTTAATACTATTATTAATGGAAATAGAAAATAAATGGAATATTATATTTGATGAAAATAAAATTCAAATGAGCAAATTATCAAATATAAATTATTTATTTGAAACAACAAGCAATTTAGTTGAATTGAAAAAGGAGGAAATTTAGGTGTTCTTTGAAAAATAATGAAAAAAATACTTCAACCTGTATCTGAAAAATATTTTGAAGTTTATAGCGAGGCAGATTTGTTAGAACCAGAACAATTATATCAGCAAATGTTGAATGAGATGAGAGTAATTGATTCTTCAGATACTAATTTACATGGAACTACAATTTTTGTAACACCTGGTTGCAGTCATAATGTTAGGAATGATAATCATTGTGGTTGTAGTTTTTGTGATTGGAACGATACATATTTAGGACATCCCGCAAAAGCAGCAATTCTTAGAAAAAAATCTCCCGAACTGTATAAAGATATACAATTCCGTTCGTTTCAAAAATTACGCAAAACTCTAGCGGTGCCAAAATTAATGGAAGAAATATCTGTAGATAATTGTTTTGATTCACATCAATTATTGTATGAGGAAATCAATTATCTTATGAATGAACAACCCATTTTTTTGAAAAAAACAGTAATTGGATTATTGCAGGTGAGGGCAGAAAGCGTTAACCAGAAAAATGTAGTTCAATGGAAACAATTTTTTCAACGAACAATGACACTAGCGATTGGAGTGGAAACAGGCGATGAATGGTTACGTAATCATTGGTTAAATAAAAGGGTAGCTGATAAGCAAATAAAGAAAGCAATAGAAGTTGTGCACGAGCAAAAGTGTTTTATTTGTGCTAATCTTTTGTTAATGCTCCCAAGTTTAACTCGTAATCAGAATATACATCACTTTGTAAATAGTGTGATATATATGTTAAACTTGTGTGCGATTCGATAATGGTTTCACCGTTAATCGTTAAGAAATACACATTGCAAAACTACATGAAAAAAACTGAAAATCAAATTTTTGAAGTGCTAGAAATTTTATTTCATATTAAAGATATCCTACAGGAATTTCATTCTAAAATTATGTTCAGCATTCTAAATTTTCAGGATTTTTTCAAAGAATTAGATTTATCTGACGAAACACAAAAATTTATTAATATTATTTCTCCATTGCTTTCCATTGGAGGAATGAAAAATTTAGATATTTTGTTTCGCGAAATTGAGGAGTTCCGCAACACTAATGATGAATACAAGAAATTTTTATTACATATGAATGAAGAATTAGAATGGAACCAAATTGCTTGAATGCATAGAGATAACTTGTAATCAGTTGTTTTCAGAGGATAAACAATTAATTGCGATAGAAATTTTTAAAAATGAGTTATTGGAATGGAGTAAACATCATGCAATTTTTTAATCAATCAAAAATTCAGAAAGTTTTAGAATGTGCAGCAAATACGACATATTATTCAAATTTGTTTTCCAAGCATAATATTGATATTAAAAATATTAGTTCTTTAGATGAGTTTCAAAAAATACCAATAACTACAAAAGATATTTATAAGGAGAACTTGTGGAATTGTATATCTTCTGATATAAGCCAAAAACTAAATTATAAGAAAATTGAGTCGATTGGAAATAATTATATTGCATTGGATAATTATTTGGCAAAGTTTAATTTAAAATTAACTTTAACAAGTGGCTCAACAGGAATACCGCTTAATGTGATTCATTCTAAATTTGATGAACATAGAAATTATTTCTCGTTAAATTTGAATAGACTTAGATATAATAAATTTGAACTTAGAAAACCATATTTGTGGATATTACCAATGAATCCGAAAACTAAATCCTATTTTTATAATAAGTATGATAAATTTATTTTAAATGAAAATAATATTCTATTTTTTTTGGTAGACTATTCAGAGAAAAATATTTCAATTTTACATAATACAGTATGTAAGTACAATATTGATTGGATTACCGGTTCATCGACTGCATTGGAGCAGTATGCTGAATTTATAATAAAACATAACATTTTTCATACTTTTTCATATATAGAAGTGCATAGTGAACCTTTATTGCCGTGGCAAAATCAAAAAATTAGAAAGGCTTTTCATTGCGAACCTGCATGTATTTATAGTTCAAATGAGATTGAGTTTATTGCTCAGAAATGTAAACATGGTCATTACCATGTTCTCGATGACAATGTATATGTCGAATTGTTAGATAGTTATTCTGATCAAATAAAATCTAAACGTGTTGTATTAACAAGTTTGAATAGTTATATTTGCCCATTTATTCGTTATGAAATTGGGGATTTGGCAGAAGAAGTTCATAATTGTAATTGTGGCTTTTCGGAATTTGCATTTGATTTAAAAGGATATAGGGATTCTGATTTTATTTTCATGAAAAACAGAATTGTAGAACCATATATTGTATATGATGCAATTTATTTTTTAGAAAAGAAAATAAATTATCAAATTGAATTTTATCAAGTTAGGCAAAAAAGCTTTTATCAATTTGAATTGTGGCTAGAAAATAAATTGTTTTTAACTGAAAATAAGCATAAAATTGAGCAATATGTTTCTGGTTTTTTCACAGATGCGTTAGAACAGAAAGTAAAAATAAATATTGTTTTTCTCAATTTTAATCAAGCACGAAAAATTAAAGCAAAATATAAATATAAAAGATTTAAATCCGATATAAATAATTAAATTTTGGTTGAACTATGAACATAAATCTAGAGAACAAAGTGGTTGTAATTACTGGCTCTTCAAGAGGCATAGGGAAAAGGTTGTCAATAGCCTTTGCCCAAGAAAAAGCCAAGGTTGTTTTAAATTATTGCAAAAGTAGGAATGAAGCATTGAATCATTTTAATTCAATAAATAGAATTAATAATTGTATTTTGATGAAAGCGGATATATCAAAAACTGATCAAGTAAACAGATTGTTTAAAGATACAATTGACAAATTTGGTAAAATTGATGTTCTAATTAATAATGCTGGCATCATATATGATGCGGATCTTATTGAAATGACGGACGAATCCTGGAATAAAGTAATACAAACAAATTTAACTGGAACTTTTAAATGTTGTCGTGAATATGTGAGATATGCACGATTTCAAGGCGGTGGTAAAATTATAAATGTTGGTTCGCATACTGGAATGATTGGCAGAAAAATGCAAATTAACTATGCATCATCAAAATCGGCATTGATAGGTTTTACAAAAACCTTAGCGGAGGAAGTCGCTACATATAATATTTCCACAAATCTTGTGTGCCCAGGATTTATTGAAACTGATATGAATAGATATAACAAATTTAAAAATGAGTATGCACAACAACATAATTTATTATCAATTGAACACACATATAATGATTTTGAAAAGTTCGTATTATTTCTTGCTTCTGATTCTGTTCTTGGTGTAAGCGGTCAAATTTTTATTCTGGATTCCAGAAAATAATTTTCAAGAGAGAGGAATGTGTATAATGAATATTGAAAATGTCATTAAGCAATTATGTAAAGAAGATATTCAAAAAAAGAATGCAAATGATATTAGAAATATAGGAAAACCTTACTTTCGTATGATTAAAAATGAGTCGTTGGATACTATCATGCAGTATTGTGAAATGTTATTAAGTACCAAGGATCCTGCTTTAAAAATTCTTGCGTTCGACTGGGCTTATTGTGCAAGGGATAAATATCAGATTAGTATATTTGAGGTTTTTGAAAAATGGCTAATTGAGTATGTTTGTGATTGGATTGCGTGTGATGATTTTTGTACTCATGCTTTTGGTGAATTACTATATCAGTACCCAGAGTTATATGATAGAATAACAAATTGGATATCAAATGAAATGTTTTGGGTACGCAGAGCAGCATCCGTAATTCAAATTTATTCAGTAAAAAAAAATACTTGTAATCAAAGCAGAGTATTTTGGATTGTTAAATCATTACTAGGGGATCACAATGAACTCGTTCTCAAGGGATGTGGCTGGCTACTGAAGGAATATTCAATTCATAACCCAAAGGCAGTTGAAATGTTTTTAAGGAATAATGTAAAGACAATTCCACGCATTACTTTTAGATATGCGTTAAAAAAGATGGATCCCATTACTAGGCAAAGTTTAATGAAGTTATAATACTAAACTACCATTAATATCATAGCGCGTTTTGTTTTATTTTCCGTCAATCTTATGATAGTTCTTTATGTAAACAAGGAATTTTCTTAACTATTAATATTGTGCTAACTATTGCTTGAATTCTGTTTATATTCTCCGAAAAATTTTGTTATTGTTTAAATTTTATTTATGCACAAAAATTCATTATTTGTAATTTATATTTTGTGTTTAAAACAAGTTGTTTGATATAAAATAAAAATTGATTGAGTGTGAAAAATATGAAAATAATAAAAATAGTTGATAGTATTACTCAATATAGCGTTGATAAGATTAATTGTAAGGAAAAACCAATTATCAATTTATTGTCTTTATTTAACACAGAGTATTCGTCATTGTACTTGATTTTAATTAAAATGTTAGAGTCATATAATTTGAATAATGCATTTGATAAAGATGTTTATTTGAGAGAGATCTTTGGAGTTAAAGTATTAAGAATGTCACCATCAAGTGACAAAATATTACCAATAATAAAAAAACATATTGATTTTGGTATGCCAATAATTATTGGTGGAGATTTGTTTGAGTTATTTTATTCTAGTAATTATTTAAGAATACATTGGCCTCATTGGTTTGTTGTTAATGGATATGATGACGAAACTTTATTATTCAATCTATTTGATAATACTCATATTATTGATGATGTCAATGAAGATTTCGGATATAAGAACTTTAAACTTCCATATAATATAATGACTAATATGTATGAGAGCTTTTTAAAATATTTTTCAGATGATGATTATTATGGAATTACATTAATGAAACCAAATGGACTAAATTTCGATGATATTAAAGTAATTATAAAAATACTGAGTGTATTTTTGTCTAATATTAATATTAATAACTTTGATTATAAATGTATTGAACAAATATCTTTGCTTAATATATTATCAAATTCGGTTAAAAATGGTGATAAAATTGAGAAATTAAATTACTTGTCTGAATTAATTTTGAACACGAATAAGTATAAGAAAGTGTTTTTAGAACAGTTGTCAATTCAAATGGAGAGATTTTATTATAATAAAGGTATAATCGAAGATGTGATTAGATTTAATAATTTACTATATGAGCAATGGCAAAGTTATTCTACACGCTCTATAATTTCAATCAGAAGAAACATTGGAGTACCCCCATTTCCTGAAAAATTATATAAAATGGAATGTGACTTGAATAATTATTTATATAATTTTAGACATTTTCTACAAATGCACAATCATATTAATGAAAATAAGAGTCAATCAATAAATATAAATAATGGTCATTATTCATTTATATTAAGTGATGGAAAAAGTCATAATTGGTGGCTTGAAGATGATTGCCCCAAAATTTGTCTTTTTAGTGGTGAAAAATTCGAAAGATTTGAGATCGCAACAAAATATCTGATTGATGAACAAACTTTGGAAAACCGATTTCAATTCGGAATATATGTAAATACATATCAGAATAATTCAAATATAAATAAAACTCATTTTATCGGTTTTGATCGCAATAATAAATTTGTTTTGGATGTTATAGGTGAATGTAATAGTAGTAGCGAATTGAATTATAAAAATTTTGATAATTTCTATGTAAGAATTAACAAAAATAATATTAGTTGTGGAGTAAAACAAAATCAAATATATAAAGAATATCTATCCAGTGATTATATTGATTGTTCAGGCAAGATTGATGTTGGGCTTGCGTGTAAAACTTGGGGTAATGGAAAGTATTTTCACGTTGATTTTTTTGATATTACAGTTAGTTGTGATGGGATAGAAATAAAAAGTAAAAAAAACAAGTACAAAAAATAAAATTGCATTTTGTACATTTGTTATTAAGAAGAGATGTAGAATATGATTAGTGTAGAAAATTTAAGGAAAGAATTTAAAAAGATAATTAAAGACCCAGGGGTAATCGGAAGCTTAAAAGCACTTTTTCACCCTCATAATGAAAAGGTTATTGCCGTGGACGATATCAGCTTTGGAGTGTCTGAGGGAGAAATTTTGGGATTTATCGGACCAAACGGCGCAGGAAAATCTACCGTTATAAAAATGCTTACGGGAATATTAACACCGACATCGGGTACCTGTACTATCAATGGTAGAAATCCTTCCGAAAACCGAAAAAGCTATGTAAAGGAGATTGGTGTGGTATTCGGGCAGCGAACACAGCTTTGGTGGGATTTACCGCTCAGAGAAACTTACAGGGTATTGAAAGAGATTTACGAAGTACCCGACGACAAGTATCATAAGCAAATGGCTTTTTTAAATGATGTGCTGGATCTTGAAAGTTTTATTACCAGCCCTGTTCGTACACTTTCTTTGGGACAGCGCATGCGTGCTGATATTGCGGCGTCGCTGTTGCACAATCCAAAGGTTTTATTTTTGGATGAACCTACAATCGGACTTGACGTGGTGGTAAAGGACAATATTAGAAAAGCAATTGATCACATTAATAAACAGGAGAAAACAACAGTCATACTTACAACTCACGATTTATCCGATATAGAGCTGCTTTCAAAAAGAATAGTGATGATTGACAAAGGCTCAAATATGTTTGACGGAACAATTTCAGAACTGAAAAATAAGTACGGACAAATTCGTGAACTTAACTTTGAAACCGATGTTAAGGATATTGAACAAACTCTTAAGTATAAACAGCATTTCGGCTTTAATGATGACGATATAAAAATCGAGACGGAAGCAAACAACATCAAGGTAAAATTTAACAGCAATGTGGTGCCCGTTTCGGATATGCTCAGCTATACGCTCGATAAAATTAACATCAGTGACATCAGCGTTAAAGACGCAGACATTGAAGAAATAATCCGTAGACTTTACAAGCAGGGGGTATAAATATGATTAAAAAACTTCGTATTTATATGCCGTTTGTCAATGCTGGTATGCAGGAAACTACTACATACCGCGCTAACTGGATATTTTTGATGATAGGCAATGTACTCGGCTGCTTTGTTTCGTATTTTATATGGAAGGCGGTTTTTGTCTCCGGCACAGACAGCTCCTTAAACGGTTTTACAATGCCGCAGATGGTTGTTTATATTTTTCTTATGTTTCTTACAAGCACGCTGATAAGCAGCGGCGGTACATATGATATAGGTGAGGAGATACGTGACGGGTCAATCTCTATGAGAATCATTAAGCCTATCAGCTATAATGCAACATTCCTTTTTCAGGAACTCGGCAATAAACTACTTACAATTTGTATTCTCATTGTGCCTATGGTTGTCGGCGTTGAAATTGTGTGTACAGTTATTTCAGGCACGGTGCAATTTGAAATTCAAGGTTTTTTGCTCTATATTTTAAGCTGTACATTTGCCTATCTGGTTAACTTTTTCTTTAATATATGTTTCGGATTTGTAGCATTTATTATTAAGTATCTTTGGGGTGCTAATATGATGAAAAACTGTATTGTCGGCTTTTTATCGGGTTCAGTAATTCCGCTTACATTTTTACCGGATATACTTGAGAAAATCTTTTTATTGCTCCCGTTTGCATCGCTTAATTACACGCCTGTAATGATATATATGGGCAAATACAGCGGATTATCGTTGCTTTACTACTTGGGATTGCAAATTTTTTGGGTATTATTTTTCTGGGGACTTTCCAAATTGCTTTGGTATGTTTCTGTTAAACATCTTTCAATTCAGGGGGGGTAACTATGAAACAGGTAAAAAGAATGTTGCGTATGCACAGAATTTTTGTCACGCAGGAACTAAAAAGAATGATGGAGTACAAAGGCGACTTCATTGTGGGAATTGTCGGTTTCTTACTCGGTCAGTTTTTTAACCTGCTGTTTTTATGGATTATTTTCAGTCAGATTCCAAGTTTAATGGGGTGGACTCTTGAGCAGATTTTATTTATTTACGGTTTTTCTTTAATACCAAAGGGACTTGACCATTTGCTTTTTGACAATCTGTGGTCAATCGGTCATTTTACGGTGAGAAAAGGCGATTTTGACAAATACCTTACAAGACCAATAAACACGCTGTTTCACGTTATGGTAGAGAAACTTCAGATTGACGCCTTTGGCGAGCTTATTATGGGCATAGCTTTAATATGTATTTCGGTGCCTTCCATATCAATTGAATGGAGCGTATCGAAAGTGTTGCTCACAATAGTGGTGATCCCGTTTGCAACAATGATTTACGTAGGAATAAAGACTGCAACGGCTGCAATCGCTTTCTGGACAAAACGAAGCGGTAATATAACATATATGTTCTATATGTTTAACGATTTTGCAAAGTATCCGGTTACCATTTACAACAATGTTGTTAAGAATATAATAACCTATATTATACCGTTTGCTTTCGCAGCTTTTTATCCTGTAAAATACATTTTAACCGGTGATAATCCGCTTTTTAATATCGGAATGACTGTAATTTTATCAATTATCATTATGTTTATGGGTGTTATAGTGTGGAATAAGGGTATAAAAGCTTATGAAAGTGCAGGTTCATAAATGATTTTTGGAGATGTACTAAAATGAAAAAATCATTTGGTGCTTTTTTAAGCGTAAAAAGAGTTTCAAAAGATATTTCCCTTAGAAACTTTTCAATGATAATAGGGATATCGCCTGAATATCTTTCAAAGATTGAGAATAACTTGAGACCAGCACCTTCCGTAATGCCCCTTTTAGGGGCTGTGCAAACCACTAGTTTACTAGTGGTTTTGATTGGAGAGTATTGCTTTTGCGCACGGTGTTTCTGTTTTTCGTAAAAAGGCAAGGGGACAGATGTTAGAGAAAATGTAGTTGCAAAAATTTTTTTAAAACCATTTGTAAAATTTTATTGCAAAAAACAATAGGTAAATTTTGTTTCAAATTTAAAAAAGCATTGTTGTAATTACTTCCTGTTTTCGCTTTACTGGGCCCCGCTTCGGCAGGGCCTTTTGAGAAGTATAGTATGTTTTTGTTTTGAAACCCAACATGTTATAATTAAAAAATAAATTGAGTTTTGTAAAATGGAGGAAAATGATGATCCTGCTGATAACAGGTGCGTCGCACACAGGTAAGACGGTACTTGCTCAAAAACTGCTTGAAAAATATAAATATCCATATTTATCAATAGACCATTTGAAAATGGGGTTCATTCGCAGTGGCTATGCCAAACTTACACCCGAAGAGGATAATGAACTTACGAATTACTTGTGGCCTGTTGTTCGTGAAATGATCAAAACTGCCATAGAGAACAAACAAAATCTTATTGTCGAAGGGCGTTATATTCCTTTTGATTGGTCAAAGGATTTTGAAAAAGAATATCTTGGCCATATCAAATACTACTGTCTTGTAATGAGCGAGGACTATATAAGAAATCACTTTGCCAGCATAAAAAGATATGCGTGCGTTATTGAAAAACGTTTAGATGATCAATGGTGCACTTTGGAAACTGTTTTAGAAGATAATGCACAGTTTTTAGAACTGGCTCAAAAGTACAATGTAAATTATATACTTATTGATGATAAGTACGAGATAAATTTATGATTTAAACAATTATTTTATGGCCGCGCAGATCTATGAAAAAGCGTTTATTTCTTGCAGGATTCTGAACAATATTGGGTTCTCTTAAACTATTGAAAGAAACAGCCGGCCGTCCGCGCTTTCATAATTCAGCCGTTTTGAGCATAGTATATTGCTGGAGCAAATTAAAAAATCAATTGTATTTAATAAAAACGGACAGGAATTTTTCCTGTCCGTTTTGTCAGTCGCCAATCAGGTTGTTGCGTTCCAGCCATTGCTGGTGTGTCATAAGCACCTGACGTGATTTTGAGCCCTCGTGCGGACCAACAATCCCCATTTGTTCCATTTCATCAATCAGCCGTCCGGCCCTTGCGTACCCCAGGCGCAGCCGCCTTTGCAGCAGGGAAGTAGAGGCTTGCCCCGCTTCCACCACCAGTTTAATGGCTTCCTCCAGCATGGGGTCGCGGTCTTCGTCGGCCGTGCCGCTCGTGGCGGAGTCCTTTCCGGCTGCCGAAAGATCTTGTGAAGCAATTTTTTCAATCTGCTCGACAACGCTTTCGTCATATTCTGACTTATAGGATTTTTTAATAAAGCCCGTTACATTTTCAATTTCTTCATCAGAGGCATAGCAGCCCTGTACACGCAAGGGCTTGGGCGCTCCAACGGGGGAAAACAGCATGTCGCCCTTGCCGATCAGTTTTTCGGCGCCGCCAAAATCTAAGATGGTGCGTGAGTCCACCTGGGAAGAGGTCTTTAAAGCAATCCTGCTGGGGATATTTGCTTTGATTACGCCTGTAATAACGTTAACCGAAGGGCGCTGTGTAGCAATAACCAAATGCATGCCTGCGGCGCGCGCCATTTGCGCCAAACGACAAATCGACTCTTCTACCTCGTTGGGAGCCGCCATCATTAAATCGGCCAGCTCGTCTATTGCAATCACAATCTGCGGCATTGGTTCGTCTGGTATCGGCAGGCCGTCGTCTGTCAGGGGTTTGTCTTCTCTGGGTGTGTCTGCCGGAATGTTGGCGTATCGTTTGCGGTAACGCTCAATCATGCTGTTGTATGCATGGATATCACGCACGTTATAAGCTGCAAAGGTTTTATAGCGTTCAAGCATTTCGCTGACCGCCCAATTAAGCGCACCCGCGGCCTTTTTTACATCGGATACAACGGGGATCAGCAAATGGGGAAGCCCCTTATATTTAGAAAACTCAACCATTTTCGGATCAATTAAAACAAGTCTGACCTCATCCGGGCTGCCTTTATAGAGCAGGCTGAGCAAAATGGAGTTCACGCAGACAGATTTTCCCGAACCGGTTGTACCCGCAATCAAAAGATGCGGCATTTTTGCAAGGTCGGTTACAACAATATTTCCGGAAATATCACGTCCCAGCACCACGGTTAGCCTGCTTTTTTCACGTTTGAATTCCTTTGAATCAATCAGTTCACGCATGGTGACCATACTGATGGTTTTATTTGGAACCTCAATGCCGATCGCCGCTTTCCCGGGAATGGGCGCTTCAATTCTTACGCCGTTGGCGGCAAGATTCAGTGCGATATCGTCGGCAAGATTTGTGATTTTGCTGATTTTTACACCAGCGGCCGGCTGCAGTTCAAAGCGTGTGACGGAAGGCCCTCTGCAGATATTGATGATACTGGCCTGTACGCCAAAGCTGTTGAGGGTAGATACCAGCTTCTGGCCGTTTTCCTGCAGTTCGTTAAACGCATCCGAATCTTCAGAAGAAAAATTGGGATGCAATAAATCCACGGGAGGGAATCGGTAGCCTTTCTCGTTTTCCCGCGGCCGCTTTCGGTCGTCTTCTGGCAAATCTATATCAAACGGCACGGTCTGCGGGTCGGGTTGTAACTGTTGCGGATCGCTCTTTCTGGGCGTTCTTTTCTTCTCCATAACTTTTTTTGCCGCAAAAGTTGCCATGGGAGCCTCGGTAGCCTGCGCATCCTGTGCTGCGCTATGGACGTTTGTTTGCTGCAAAAGCGTTTCCAGCCGCTTGCGCTTGTTATCGATATCCTCCGGCGGCTTGGATACAGAGCCGTCGATCGGGATATCAATTTTGCCGGACTGCGTTTTTTTGTGTTTCTTTCCGTTCATTGTAATATCTGGCACGGAAAAAGCGCCCGATTCAAAATCCGGCCTTTCAAAAAGCGGAGGGACGGCAGACTGTTCCTGACGGCGGTTTTGCTCTGCCCGGCGGCGTTTGGAATGCTCCCTTGCCGAATTAACGCTCTCCGCCACTTTATCCGCCGGCTTTTTTAAAAACTGGAAAATATGCTTAAGCGTAATGCCGAACAAAAACATTACGCACAGCAAAAGCGCCAGAATGCATAGAATTTCCGCGCCTGTTTTTCCAAACAGCAGCAGCATGGGAATACCAAGTACGCCGCTTAAAAGCCCGGCTCCGGCAGCACCGGTGCCCGCGGTATAAAGGGCTCCAAGTTCGCTGAAATAGTTACCTGAAGCGGAAACGGAATTCCATATATAAACAAGGGAAGAGGCAAAAATGATTACGCCTATGGCAAGGCTTAGCTTACCGGCCATTTTTGCATCGACCTTTTTTTCCATAGCGGTAATAATTGCTATATAAATCAGCAGGAATGGCCAGGCGATTGCCAGTGTACCAAACAGCCCAAGCAGAACGTTATGCAAAAATGTCCAGACGTTTTCCCCGGGGATAAAAATCAAAAATAACAGCAGTACCGCACCTGCAAGCAGCAAAATAGCTTTGGTTTGCGCAGAAAGGCCTCTTTTCCCCGGGCACGGCGCTTGTTTTCTGGCAGCCGCCTTTTTGGGCGCGCCCGCTTTAGCCGTGCGGGAGTTGGCGCCTGTACGATTTTTTGTCGGCGCTTTTTTTGTGGAATGACCGCTTTTTGCCGCCAATTTTTTCACACCCTTTCTTTTGCGTTCCCAATGGATAAATTAACCGTAGGTCAAAGCGGCGCCGGTAAACAGGTTTGTGCCGCTGTGCATTTCTATCAGACTGACAACAATCACAGCCGCACCCACGACAGCTGTGTAAATGACAAATATGTACATCCGGTCTTTTGCAAGCATCCATTTAAAGAGCAAAATGGCAAAAAAGCCCACAACAGCGGAGGTGACAACGCCTACAAGGATCGGAAGAATCTCTATGTTTTGCAGGGCGTTGGTTTGAACAGCGTCAACCGTTTCCAAAAGCGCCGCAGCCAGGATAGATGGAATCGCCAGTATAAAGGTGTAGTCGAGCGCTGCCTGCTTATTGATCCCGCGCAGCTGCCCGACCGCCAGCGTAGATCCTGAGCGCGAAAGGCCCGGGAAGATCGCCGCGAAAAATTGTGCTATACCCACGCACAGCGCATCCAGAATATTATAACGTACCCGGCCTGTGCCATTTTTCTTAATAATGCCCTTTTCTGTATATTTTCGGGTGGTATACCGGTTCATAAAAATACCGATGGTCAGCAGAATGCAGGTGAAAACCAGCGAAATCCCCACAATGATAAAATACCCCGTATTGCCGGACCATATTTCTGCCAGGTCTTTTGCAGCAAGGCCGCCTGAAAAGGGAAGAGGGACAAAAAGCAAAAATAAGGGGAGCAGCCCAATGACCAACATTATGATCAGATTGCGGTCTTCATCCATTTCGCTCCACTTGAATTTGCCTCTGCAAATATCTGAAACCATGCTTCCAAGTGCTTTGAACAGACGGATGATCAGCTTGTAGTATACGGCGCACACGGCAACCAGCGTGCCCACATGCAGCATGACGTTAAAAAACAGGTTATCTTCTGTAACGCCCAGAATATGCTGGGAAATAGCAAGGTGGCCGCTGCTGGACACAGGCAAAAATTCTGTCAGCCCCTGTACGATCCCCTGAATGATCGCATCAAAAATGTTCATTATGTATACCTCCGTATTTTCCTTACTGCTATCTATGTAAACGCCCGCAGGCGTGTAATGGTTGCCGGAACGGTAAGCAGGCGGTCAGGACTTTTTGGTCTTTTTTGGCCCCGCTTTCTTTGCCTTGCGCTTTTCTGCAGCCTTTTGTGCGTCAATCATTTTAAACAGGCAGTCCATTGCGTCTGAAAGCGACCCAACCTCATCAATCAGGCCCTCATTTACAGCGTCTTCCCCTTCTAAAATCGTACCTACGTCCAGCACAAGCTCCCCCACGTTCATTGCAAGCGCATTGTAACGGTCCTTTGGAATGTTGGAATTTTCGCTTACAAACGTGGTAATCCGGTCCTGCATACGCCGGAAATATTCAAACGTTTGCGGTACGCCCAGCGTCAGACCTGTCATGCGTACGGGATGTACGGTCATAGAGGCGGATTTTGCAATAAAAGAGTGCTTGGCCGCCACTGCCAGCGGGATACCAATGGAATGCCCGCCGCCCAGGACGATCGACACAATCGGCTTTTTCATGCCCGCCATTAATTCTGCAATGGCAAGGCCGGCTTCGACATCGCCGCCAACGGTATTCAGCAGCACCAAGAGTCCGTCTATGCGCTCTTCTTCTTCAATCGCGACCAGTTGCGGTATAACATGCTCGTACTTGGTCGTTTTATTTTGTGAAGGAAGAATGGTATGCCCTTCGATTTGCCCAATAATCGTCAGGCAATGTACAACATATTTTCCGTTTTTTGTAATAATAGAACCGGTTTCGTTAATTTTATCCGTATTGTCTTCGCTGATGGGGCTGGATTCCTCCAACGTTTGCATATCGTCGTCGTGCTCCGCGGGGTTTTGTATAAATTGGCTTTTATTTTTATGATCGTGGTTTCCCATACTGCAGCTCCTATTCGTTGTAATAATGCATAAAAAGCTGTGCAGCCATACCTTGCTAAGAAGCGGGCGTACACAGTATATTGCACTTGCAAAGAATAGTTTGCCGTATTATGCGCAAATTCATACATAAACTTATTATAACATTTTATAAAAGCCACAGCAAGACCTTACATTTCGCTGTGAAAACCTCCAAAAGCAGCTGCCTGCAGCCTGTGTGGTGTGCAAAAGCAAAACGGATAATAAAATTTTATGTACCCTTGAAAAAAATAGAACAAAAAAGCTGTCTGAAACCCAATGGCAGAAGGATGCACAACAAAAAAGCATTAAAAAAACGCCGCGCCATGCAACAGCTGCATAACGCGGTGTATATTTCTGTTTTGTGCCGCTTTAAATCGTACCGTTTAAGACAAGCACCAAAAGCACGCAGGATATAAGGACAATTCCGGCCGCTATCAGAATGCCGGCGTTTGCTTTGCCTTTGGGCCGTTGCTCATTGGGATTTTGCGGGATCAAATTTGCTTTGCGCAGACCGGTTACCGCAAATTTATACAACAGCAGGGTAAGCGCTGCGTTGATTCCGGCCTTGAGCAGGTTAAACGGGACGAAAACAGGCAGCAGCATTTCGGCCACAGCTTCCCTTGGTACGCCCATATAAAACGGTGTAATCAGGTAATTCCACAAAAGCATGGCTGCAAGCATGGTAACGGAGCCGGCCAGTAAACCCAGCACAGCGCTGCGCATGGTACGGTTTTTTCTGTAAATGACAGCGGCAGGGCAGACAAAGCAAATGGTCGAAAGAATATTCATTACGCAACCAATGAAGCCCGTGTCGCTTATGGTAATCATTTCAATAAACGAAACGGCCACACTCATTGCAAGGCCCGACAGCGGGCCAAAAATAAACGCGCCAATAGCAATGATTACGTCTTTTGGCTCAAATTTTAAGAACGATACAACAGGGATGCGGAAAAACAGCACGCATAAAAATGCAAGCGCGCTAAGCAAGCCGAGCAACGCAAGCTTTTTAATTTGATAAGAGCGCACGTCTTCTCTGTGCAAAGTTTTGGAACGATTGTTTTGCATGATAAAACTCTCCTTTTTGTGCCGCCTTTTCAGCAAAAGAAAAGCTCCGCAAAAAAATGCGGAGCAAAACGCCTTTTCAGCGCTTATCTTCTTTCATCCGGACTATACCGTCGGCTTTGGAATCACACCAAATCAGCTTTCGCTCGCGGGCTTTGCACAAACTGCGCTTACCGCCGGTGGGGAATTGCACCCCGCCCCGAAGACAGCATATAAAATTTTAAAAGTGCCATACACTTCTTGTCTCTATTATACGCAGGCGCCTGTGTTTTGTCAAATTTACGGTTTTATATCCAGTTCGTCAAGGGTTAAGCTGTAGGCGGGAAGCATTTCTTCCATAAAAACATTTAGTTCCGGCATAGAGATCTGTTTAAGAGCGTTTGCAATGCTTTGTCTGGCTTTTTCGAATTCCAGATTGCCCATGCGAATCTCTTCTGTGCATTTAATCAGAGCTGAAAGCTTGTCCGCTGCTTTTACATATTGCATCAACAGCAGGTCTTCTTCTCCTTGATGAAGAAACAAGGGGGTATACGCCTCTTTTAAATCGTCCGGCAGCAAATTCAGCAGTTTTTGGCTTGCCACTTGTTCAACCTCCCGGTAAGCTTTTTGGATCTGCGGGTTGCCGTATTTAACAGGCGTGGGAAGGTCGCCGGTAAGGATTTCCGGACAGTCATGAAACAGTGCAAGCGTTGCCGCGCGCTGGGCGTCCAGCTTTTTTTGGAAGCGCGCATTGCCAATTAAAACAAGCGCATGAGCCAGAATCGCCACTTCCAGGCTGTGCTCACTGATGTTTTCTTTCCTTGTGTTATTCATAAGTCCCCAGCGGTCAATGTATTTCATTCTGGAAAGCATTGCATAAAAATTGCAGCCCATAGGAACACTCCGTTTGTGTTTATATTTGTATTTCATATTTTACAAGATTTTTTTAAGAGATTGTGACAAAATTATGAATTTATTTGATTGTACGTTTTATAGGTGCAATCATCATTATTTTGTGGTATAATATTCAAGTCATGCTTGTATGTTCGCGCATTCTGCGACAGATTTACGGTTTGCATGCCATGAATTTAATGTTTTAAGGGTATAAATTTAGCATTTACAACCTATATAGAGCAACAAGGCGGTGAACCTATGAAAGCGGTCAGGCTGCATTTTTCTGGTGCGGGAAAAAAATATTGGCATAAGGCCTTTTTACTGGGGCTGGGGCTTTCTTTTTTGTTTTTTCTGCCATTTTTGATCTATGATGGCGGTTTATTTCTGTATTACGGCGATTTTAACGTTCAGCAGATTACATTTTACCAGATGATTCATGACAGCATCCTTGGCGGCAATATGGGCTGGAGCCATACAACCGATTTGGGCGCGAACATCATCGGTTCTTATACCTTTTATCTTTTGGGAAGTCCGTTTTTCTGGATTACGCTTTTGTTTCCAAGCCAGGCTGTGCCGTATTTGATGGCCCCGCTTCTTATGCTAAAGTTTGCCTGTGCGTCTCTTACAGGGTATATTTTCCTCAGGCGCTATGTTAGGAATAAAAATTTTGCCGTTATTGGCGGGATTTTATATGCGTTTTCAGGCTTTTCTGTTTATAATATCTTTTTTAACCATTTCCATGAGGCAATTGTAATTTTTCCGCTTTTGCTTGCAGCAGTGGATGAATATATGGACAACAAAAGGCGCGGTGTACTGGGCCTTGCCGTTTTTGCAAGCTGTATATTTAATTATTATTTCTTTGCAGGGCAGGTTGTGTTTGTGCTGATTTACTGGCTGGTGCGCCTGCTTTCCGGCAGTTACAAAATTTCGCTGCGCGACTTTTTGCGCATGGCATTTGAGGTGGTGGCTGGTTTTGCTGCAACGGCGTTTTTGTTATTTCCCACCGTGCTTGCCGTTATACAAAATCCGCGTGTAGACAACGCTCCAAACGGCTGGGGTGCTCTTTTATATAGCTCCAATCAAAGGTATATGCATATTCTGGAAAGCTTTTTCTTCCCGCCGGATATACCTGCAAGACCTAATTTTACACCTGATTCCAACGCAAAATGGGCGTCCGTAGCAGCCTGGCTCCCTTTGTTCTCCATGACCGGCGTCGTTGCTTTTTTGCAGACAAAAAAATATACAAACTGGTTAAAACGGCTATTATGGATTCTTTTCCTTATGGCGTTTGTTCCAATCCTCAACAGCCTGTTCCAGCTTTTAAATGCAGCGTATTATGCAAGATGGTTTTATATGCTGACCCTGATGCTTGTGCTGGCGACAGTGGTTTCTCTGGAAACATTCAAAACAGACTGGCGCAGAGCCCTTACCTGGACAGGCGGTATAACCGTGGCAATTCTTGTTGCCATTGGATTTATGCCAAATACCATTACGGCGGATTCGGGTGAAAGCGTTACCACATATGGACTCATGCAATATCCCGACCGTTTTTGGGCCTATGGTGCTATTGCTCTGGTTTCTCTTGGTGTGCTGGCGCTTTTATTAAAACTGATGCGCCGCAACAGAAAAAGATTTATTCGCTGTACCTATGTGGCTTTAGGGATTATTTCCGTAGTGTATTCTTCCTATTTACTGGTTCTGGGAAAGACGCAAGGCTACAGTTCGCACGATTTTATTCTGCCTTATGTCCTCAATAAAGGGTCGCAGATCAGTCTGCCCGACCAGGACAGCGTGCGGTCGGATTTTTATCAAACCATGGATAATCTGGCCATGTTTTGGCAAGTGCCAACCATTCAGGCGTTTCATAGCATTGTACCCGGGTCGATTATGGAGTTTTATCCCTCAATTGGCGTTACAAGAGACGTAGGGTCAAGACCTGAAACAGATGTTTACGGCCTGCGATCGTTTACATCCACACGTTATCTGTTTGATTATTTGTATGACGGCGATTCGTTTGTTGACGCGCAGGGAAATACAGCAATGCCGGGGTGGGAATATTACGGTACGCAAAACGGCTTTAGCATTTGGGAAAATCAGTTCTGTATCCCTATGGGGTTTACCTATGATAAATTTATTACAGAGGAACAGTATTACAACTGTACGGAGAGCCGCCGTCACCTGCTGCTTTTAAAAGCGATGGTGCTGGAGCCTTCGCAAATGGCCAAATATGCAGATGTTACCGGAAGCGTTGCTTACGAAGGGGACTTTACGTATACTGAGGAAGCCTATAAGCAAGACTGTTTGCAGCGCAGACAGACGGTTTGCACAGATTTTCAATATGACAATACGGGCTTTCGTGCAAATATTGACCTTACGGGCAAAGAAAGCCAGCTTGTTTTTTTCAGCGTGCCGTATGAAGCGGGGTGGAGTGCCTGCGTCAATGGGCAGCAGGTTGAGGTTGAGAAGGTGAATATTGGCTTTATGGCTGTGAAGGTACCGGGCGGTATGAAAAGCGAAATCTGCTTTTACTACGAAACGCCGGGATTGAAAGCCGGCTTGCTGGTAACGGGCGCAGCCGTGCTGGTGTTTGCCGCATATCTTCTTTTTTTCAGGGGAAAATGGGAAAAGAAAAAAACGGCGGCGATTTCGTTGCGGGTCTGCAAAAGGTTTAAAGCCACCACTGTAAAAATAAAACAGAATAACTCAGCCGGCCATTTGCCGCCAACAGACAGCGGCAGTGCAGAAAAAGAGCGGGGCGGCAAGATGGAATGATATGAAAGAGGAGTTTTCATATGGCGTTTGGAGAGAAAATCTTACGATATAAGGGTGCGATCCTGAAAGATCTGGAGGTGCTTACGGCAATACCCTCTGTATCCGCAGATGGGCCGGAGCAGCCACAAAAGGCGCTGGAGTATATGCTTCAAAGAGCAAAGGAAATGGGCCTTGAAACCCAAAACGTCCTGGATATTGCAGGGCATGCCCAGTATGGAAGCGGTGAAGCATATTGTGGCGTGCTTACCCATCTGGATGTCGTGCCGCCCGGGAGCGGGTGGCTTACGGACCCATATACGTTGGTTCAAAAGGACGGAAGGCTTTTCGGCAGGGGTGTTGCAGATGACAAGGGCGCCGCTGTTATGGCGCTTTATTGCCTGAAAGCGCTCAAGGATGAGGGCATTGTGGGAAAGAACGCTGTACGCGTGATTTTTGGAACGTCGGAGGAAATGGGCATGGAAGATATGAAGGCCTATTTTTCGGCGCAGCCGCTTCCGGCTATGGGTTTTACGCCGGATGCAGAATATGGAATTTGCCGTTGTGAAAAGGGAATTTTACAGCTGGAGGTTATAGCCGATACACACAACGGGACTACACTTACCGAGCTTAAAGCGGGTACAGCTGTCAACATGGTTCCGGATACGGCATATGCGCTGCTGGACTGTTCTGAAAACGAAGACCACCAGCTTTTGCGCCTGGCGGATGCTAAGCCGGGCCAGTTTGAGTTTAAATATACCATAGACGGATTGATGATTTTGTCAAAAGGGACTGCCGCGCACGCATCGGAGCCGCAAAAAGGATTTAACGCAGCGACGCACCTGATCGGCCTGCTTGCCGCCAATTTTGGGTATGCGTCTATGGGCAGCATTCTTGCATTTATTGATTCAAAGATAGCAACAGAGTTAAACGGTAATTCTCTGGGGCTGAAAATGCGTGATTCTGCTTCAGGTGCGCTGACGCTCAATGTCGGTACGGTACATATCACCGAAAGCTCCGCAAGGGCCACGCTGGATATTCGTTATCCGGTAACAATGGATGGCACCAATATTTTAGAGAGAGTTTGCGCTGCAGCAAAATACGAGAATCTTACGGTAAAGGTATTAAGCCATTTAAGGCCACTGCATATAGAAGAAGACAATCCGCTGATCCATATATTGCGCGACGCCTATAGGGAGATAACCGGAATTGAGCCGGCGCTTTATGCAACGGGCGGCGGGACTTATGCCAGAACGCTTGGCGGCAGAGGTGTTGCATTTGGGCCTGTTTTTGAGGGGGAAGAATGCGGCATACATCATGCCAACGAGTCGATTAATCTGGAAAGCTATATGCGCCACGGGCAGATTTGTTTAGAGAGTATGTACAGACTTTTAAACGCTGAAATATAAAAAGTATAACATTTTGCCATGTTTGGAAAGGATTTGCATAATGAAAGCGGAAACCATCATAAAACAGCAGGCCAGAAACAGCCTGGCAGATCAAAACTGGGGCGTTGCGCTTGCAGCCTTCATTTTCCCGGCCTGCGCCTTTTTTATGGCGCAGACGGTCAATTCCTTTTCCGTTATTGTGCGCGGTGCCAGTGTGGAAGAACTTGCAAACGCGCCGTTTGCCCGGCCGGAAGCCCTATTGTTTTTTTTACTGCTACAGGTTTTGGCTGTGGGCATATTGTTCGTTTTTTCTCCTGTATTTGTGGGAGCGGCAAAGCTTTATACAGATATTGCACATGGCAGGCAGGGGAGGCTTTCAACATTGTTTGGATGGTTTTCCGGAAAGCACCAATATGGCAGGGCGGTGGTATTTTCCCTGTCGCTTGCAGTACGTAATGTCTTATGGGCGCTTCTCTGCTTTTTTCCCTGCGGCTTTTTTGTTGTGCTTTTGCGCAATTTTTCCGTGGAGGGAAGCGGCCCTTTGCAGGAAGGTATACGGCTTCTGTGGTATTTTTTTCTCGTTCTTTTGATTCTACTGGGACTTGCGCTGTGGGTAGTGCTTACCTCGCGTTACTTTCTTGCGCCGTATTTGTTCTTGTATAAAGAAGAGCTTTCTGCCAAGGCGTGCGTTATGCAATCCATTTTTTTAATGAAGAAAAATAAAGGCCGCTATCTGCGGCTGGTGCTATCGTTCTTACCGTGGCTGCTTTCCTGCTTTTTTGTAATTCCCGCGCTGTATGTGGTCCCCTATTTTCAGACTGCCTGTGCGTTGAGCGCAAGGTGGATGCTGGAGGAAGCCGGGGAGGGAATACCATGACCGTTTCTTTGTGCATCATTGCGCGCAATGAACAGGCGGCGCTTAAAGAGCTTTTGGAAGATGTGAAGGCACAAACTTACCCCCATGGGAAAATGGAGATTGTATTGGTGGACAACCTCTCTGCAGACAGTACAAAGACGGTAATGGAGGACTTCGCCGCCCGGGAAAACGGCTTTTGGAACGTAACTGTGGCCCAATGCCGGAAAATTGGACAGGCGGCGGCCTGGAACTGCGCTGTACTGCACGCAGGCGGAGAGATCATAATCCGGGTGGACGCACATGCAAGCATCCCAAAAGATTTTGTAAGCTGTAATGTTAAGCATATCCGGCAGGGGGAATTTATCTGCGGGGGAGGCAGACCCTGTCGGGCGGAAAAAGCCTCGCCATGGCAGGAGACCCTTTTGGCTGCGGAGGAGTCTCTGTTTGGCAGTTCCGTTGCAAAATACCGCAGGCGGCAGGCGCATAAGCAGTATGTAAGCTCTGTTTTTCACGCTGCATACCGCAGGGAGGTTTTTGCAAAGGTTGGCGGGTTTAATGAAAACCTGGGCAGAACGGAGGATAATGAAATACATTACCGAATGCGCTGCAGCGGGTTTAAAATTGCCTGTTGTCCGGATATTGTTTCCTATCAAAACGTCCGTGCAACGTTCAGAAAAATGCTTGGGCAAAAATATGCCAACGGGTTTTGGATTGGGCTAACGTTGGGGGTATGTCCACAATGCTTATCCTGTTTTCATTTCGCCCCTTTTTTGTTGGTCTGCGCGTTGCTTGTATTTGGCGTTTTGTCATGCTTTGGCATTGTACTGCCGCTTATCGCGGTAAGCAGCGTATATCTTTTGTTTGACTTGTTGGTCACAATCACGGCTTTTTTAGGAAGAAAAACCGGTTGGCAGTTTTTTTTGCTGCCCTTTATGTTCCCTCTGTTGCATATCGCGTACGGTGCAGGCACGTTGTTTGGCATATGTAAAATGCCGTTTTGGAAGGAAAAACTTGGTACGGATGCGCAGCAAAAAATAGAGCTTGTGAAAAATGCGGTACAAAAGAAGATAGAACAAGCCAGCCGAAAAACGGACGGCTAAAGGAGGTAAGACGGTCTTGACGGATCTTACGCCCGTGAAATTTACACGGGAGCAGCTTAGAGCCCTGCAATGCAAAGAGCTGGAAACGCTTTTGTATTTTAAGGATTTTTGCGAAAAAAACGGACTGCTTTTTTATTTTTGCGGCGGCTGTTGTATCGGAACGATCAGAAATAATGGGTTTATTCCGTGGGATGACGATATTGATATTTTTATGCCGCGGGAGGATTATGAAAAAATGCACAAGCTTTGGGAAGAGCAGTGCAAAAACCCACGATTTTTGTGCTTGCGCACAGACGATCATATATTTACAGGCAATATCTTTACCACCATTGTTGATACAAGCGCTACCTGCGTTAAGAAAAATCAGGCGCATCTGGATATACCGCATGGCCTTGCAATGGATGTTTTTCCGCTGGATGGTTGCCCCAAAGGATTTAAAAGAAAAATGCAAAAAATGTGGGCCATGGTGTACTCGCTTTTTTTAGCGCAGGTGGTACCGGAAAAGCACGGCAGCGTTATTGCATTGGGAAGCCGGGTGCTGCTTTCTGTTTTTCGCGGCGACAAAATCCGTCAAAAAATCTGGCGTATGGCACAGTGCAAAATGACAAAGTATAAAATACAGGATTGCGAATTTATAACAGAGCTTTGTACCGGCCCGAAATATATGCAATATGAATATCCGAAGGAGGCTTTCGCCAGTGCCGTTTACAAAGATTTTGAGGGTTATCAGATGCCGATTCCGGTGGGATATGAGCAATATCTGAAAATTGCGTTTGGCGCATACGAAACATTGCCGCCCAAACAGGCGCGCGTACCGCATCACGAGGTAGTATATCTGGACCTTACCAGAAGCTGCTATGATTTTGATAGGAAAAAACTGTTTTCAGAGAAATCTGAATAAAGTCTGGAGGGAGTATTATGATCTACGGAGCAATTTTGGCCGGCGGAAGCGGTACAAGAATGCATATATCGTCTATGCCCAAACAATTCCTGCCGTTGGGAGAAAAACCGATTATTATCCATACGCTGGAAAAAATGCAGATGTGCGCCCGCTTTGATGCAATTTACATCGGTGTGCATCCAAGCTGGCTTTCCTATATGTCGGACCTGCTTGAAAAATATGGATTGTACGAGGCGCGCATTAAACTTGCACCGGGCGGAGAAAGCCGGAACGAAACCATTTTTAATATTATAGATGAAATTGCAAAAGACTTTGGAGCGGATGACGACGATGTTATTGTCACGCATGACGCAGTGCGCCCGTTTGTCACATTGCGTATTATAGAGGACAATATAGATGCGGCAATCCGCTATGGGGCTTGCGACACAGTTGTTCCGGCGACCGATACCATTGTAAAATCGCACGATGGGGTAGATGTTTCAGAAATTCCTGAAAGAAACTATATGTATCAGGGGCAAACGCCGCAAAGCTTTAATATTAAGCTGCTCAAAGGACTGTATGCGCAGCTCAAACCGAGTGAAAAATCTGTTCTGACCGACGCCTGCAAGATCTGCATTATGCGTTCAGCGCCTGTAAAGTTGATTAAAGGCGAACTCTCTAATATGAAGATCACAACCGTCAACGATTATAAAATCGCGCAGGTGCTTGTTGGAGGGATTGCAAGTGATTAATTATATTTATCAGCTTGTAAATCCTCAATTCTTCTGTGTAAAATACGTAGACACAAAGACAGACAAAAAAGTATTGGTGCGCCCCAGGTATATGTCAATCTGCCATGCAGACCAACGCTATTATCTGGGGAACCGCGATCTTAAGGCGTTAAGCGAAAAACTGCCTATGGCGCTCATTCACGAATGCTGCGGCGAGGTGATTCTGGACAAGACCGGAACTTATGAAATAGGACAAAAGGTTATTTTGATCCCGAATGTACCGGCGGGGGACTGCGGCATCATTTATGAAAATTATGACGAGCGCTCTCATTTTTTATCCAGCGGTGCAGATGGATTTATGCGGGAATTTGTGGGTATGCCGCCGGAAAGGGTTGTTCCGTTTGAGAATATCCCGTTGCAAACGGCTTCAATCTGTGAATTTTTGAGCGTGGCAGTCCACGCGGTCAACCGTATGGATAAACATGCGCACAGCAGGCGAGATACAATTGGGATATGGGGTGACGGCAGTATGTCTTACGTTATTGCCTGCGCACTGAAAGTCAAATTTCCAAAATCAAAAATTGTAGTTGTTGGAAAAAACAGCCGAAAGCTGTCACGCTTTTCTTTTGTCAATAAAACCTATCTGACCTATTCTCTGCCCGCGGATTTCCGTGTGGATCATGCTTTTGAATGTGTGGGCGGCGAGGGGTGTCATGATGCAATCGACCGAATGATCCAGCATACGCATCCACAGGGGACAATGGTCTTTTTGGGTGTAAGCGAAAATAAGGTGCCGATCAATACCAGGCTGCTGCTGGAGAAAGGGCTCTCTATCATAGGCAGCAGCAGAAGCGGAAAAGCGGATTTTCTGGAAGCGGTCAACATGATGCAGATTCAGCGCGTGCGGCGCAGGCTGGGCAGTATTATTTATGAGGATGAACCAGTGCGCAGCATAGACGATTTACACCGTGTATTTGAAACAGATCTGAATACACCGTTTAAAACGGTTTTCGAGTGGAAACTTTAATACAAAAAATTCAAACAACATTCTGCATAATTGCATGGAAATGTAAAAAACGACTTTTTTTTTGATTTTTTCGTTGTATTTTTTAAATTTATTTATATAATATTAGTATACAGTGAAGCTTAGCGAAAGTTAAAAAAAGGAGGTGCGCGGTTTTGTCCAGACAGAGACCCGGCCAGCGACGTTATATTGTTCCATCTTCCGGCGCGGCAGCGAAGAAAATGCACATTTTTGGCTGGAAGAACTTTTTAGCGGTGCTGTTGTGCCTTGTTTTGTGTGCAGGCGGCGGCGCTTTACTGATTTTTTATAATACGGTCAATGCAGTCAACTACCAGCCGATTGAAGACCAAACAGATAAGGATATAAGCTCTTCGTCTTCCAGTTTTTCATCTAATTTGGAAATGGACATCAGCAGCGGGCAATTGCTCAACGATCCCATGATATTGAATGTTATGCTTTTTGGTGAAGATAACAGAGAAACCGGGGAAGAACATGGCAGAAGCGACACAATGATTATGCTGTCTATTGACAACCGTCATAAAAAACTGAAACTTACGTCTTTTATGCGCGACCTTTATGTTACCATACCCGGGACAGACGCTTACGGCAACCCCCATGGGCAAAATAAAATTAATGCTGCCTATACGTACGGCGGCCCCCAACTTGCAATTAAAACCGTCGAAAGTAATTTTGGTATTAATATAGATCGCTATGCGGTGGTTGATTTTTCAAGCTTTGAAAGTATTATCGATATTTTAGGCGGTATAGATATTGAACTAACAGCTGAGGAGATCGACTATATTAACTGGCAGACGTATAAAAATGGCCAGGCAGATACCCGGTATGAAATTCAGGCTGAACCCGGCGTTGTACATCTCAACGGCAGGCAGGCGTTGTGGTATGCAAGGAACAGGGGCGATGATGAGGCCGGTTTTTCCGGCGACGATTTTGACAGAACCTCGCGCCAGAGGAATCTTTTAAAAACCATGGTGGGAGATTTAAAAGAAGCCAGCCTGACGCAGATTATAAGCATCATGGGTGAAATTGGGCCTATGATTACAACGAACCTTAAAAAAGACGAAATTACCATGCTGGTGGCAAATTCTCTTACCTATCTGCAGTATGATGTAGAAGAATACCGTGTGCCGGAAGACAGTGTATGGGAGTACGGATGGACATACGACAGGCAGTCTATTGTAGTGATTACAGACTGGGAAAAGCAAATTTATGACCTGGCTTCTTTTATCTTTGAAGACAGCCTTGTTGGAGACGCACCGGAATCTGCATCTTCCATTCTACAGGGATATTAAAAAAACGAACCGCTCCGTTTGCTGCATGTTACCGCAGCAAACGGAGCGGTGTTATATTATCAGGGGTACCGCCGGTGTGCAAAAATCATTCTGCCACACCTTTTCCGGCGGGTGGAATTTATAGCCGGAAAGGTAAAAGTTACATGCTTTCCGGCGCAGTAATGTTAAACATTGTCAGAACATTACTGATTACCGTTTTAACGGCCATACAAAGATGTAGCCTTGCCTGCGTGAGTTTTTCGTCGTTGCCTTTTACCCTGCATGCGTTATAAAATTTATGAAACAGCGAGGCCAAATGCAAAACGTAACGGGTAATTCTCGTAGGGTCATATTCTTTAGCGGCGGAGATAATTTCACCAGTATATGCCGCAAGATGGTGAATCAGCTCCATTTCTTCCGGTGCTTTCAGCAGCGTCAGCTCCTGGCTGGAGCAGGGGCGCGGTGCAATGCCGTCTGCTGTAAGCGCTTTTAGAATGCTGCAAATACGCGCGTGGGCGTACTGTACATAATATACGGGATTTTTTGCGTCCTGCTGTACGGCCAGGTCCAGATCAAAATCCATCTGCGTGTTTGCCTGCTGCGTATTAAAAAGAAACCGTGCGGCATCTACGGGAACCTCCTCAAGTAAGTCTGCAAGCTGAATCGCCTTTCCGGTGCGCTTGCTCATTTTAACAGGCTTTCCGTCGCGGACAAGTTTTACAAGTTGCATTAAAACCACATCGAGTTTATCCCCATCTAAGCCGATCGCATCCATGGCTCCCTTCATTCGTGCGACGTGACCGTGATGATCCGCGCCCCATACGTCTATACACAGATCAAAGCCCCGTGTCAACAGCTTGTTGCGGTGATAGGCGATATCGGCGGCAAAATAAGTAGGACTGCCGTTTTTCCGGATTAAAACGTCGTCCTTTAATTCCAATTTGTCAATTTCTTCCTGTGTTTTCCCTTCAGCAAGCAGCCTTTTGCTTAATACTTCCCTGTTTTTATACCACAAAGCACCATCGCTCTCATACGTCATACCTTTTTGCCGAAGCAGATCAATTGTGTTTTGTACATCACCGTTTTGGTGCAACGTGCTTTCAAAAAACCATTTGTCATAAGTAATGCGGTATTTTTGCATATCTGCCTGCATCTTTTTAATATTCCTTGGCAGGGCAAAATCCACAAGCGCTTTTTTTCGCTGTGGTGACGCGGCGCTTACTAGACTGTCTCCAAACTGCTGTGCATATTGCTGCGCGCGCTCTGTAATATCTGCGCCCTGGTAGCCGTCTTCAGGAAATGGGACGTTTTCTTCCCCTTTAAAAATTTGTAAATAGCGTGCTTCCAGCGAAACGGCAAATTTTTCTATCTGATTTCCGGCGTCGTTGACATAAAATTCACGCCATACGTCATACCCGGCAGCGTCCATTACAGAGGCCAGGCAGTCGCCCAACGCGCCGCCTCTTGCGTTTCCCATATGCATGGGGCCGGTTGGGTTGGCGGATACAAATTCTACAATGACCTTTTTCTTTTCGCCATAGTGGGAGCGGCCGTACTGGCTGCCTTTTTTTTCAATATCCATTAAAATATCTGCATAATAATGGGGCTGCAAAAAGAAATTAATAAATCCCGGACCCGCGGTTTCAGCACTTTTGGCATATGTGTTTGTAAGGTCTATGTTGTCCATAATAGCCTGTGCAATTTTAAACGGGGGCATTTTGAAAACTTTGGCGCATACCATTGCGGCATTGGTTGCAAGATCGCCGTTTTTCCGGTCCGCCGGCGTTTCAATAATAAACGGCGGGATATCCGTTTTGCACAGCTGTCTGTTTTCCATAGCCCTTTCCATAGCATTTACAACGGCCTGCCTGAGCTGTGTACAGGCCTTTTGCGCAATTTCAGACATAAATTAACCCATCCTTTGCATGCATTAAAGTTCAAGAGCGGTGTTTGCCCTTTTTATATCGATATGAAATTCATTTTTACTGGCAAAATCGGCGTTAAAATCCAGTGAGTAGCTTACATCTAACTTACCTCCGTCGTCGTGCAGATCGGTGGCGATATTTTCGGTAAACACGCCGATCATCAGATCGCCTGCAAGTGTTCTGTAATGGCACTGGTGCCGTCTTCCTTTTTCCAGCAAAAGACGCGACTGGTATTCTCCTGCACGTATAATAGACACCTTATTTTCGTTTTCAACCTTTACGATCGTGGTTTTTTCGCTTTGCCTGTTTTCCTCAGGATATTCCTTATACATAATGTATCGCGTACCGTTTTTGACAGTGTAATGGCCCAATGTCATAATCTCTACTTTGTCCATTTCGCCGTCAACATATTGCGTACCTACGATATTGATAATAAAATCTTTGCGCATAAAATCCCCTTGCTTTTCAAAAAAGGAACAGTCAATACTGTTCAATATCAATTCTATGTACATCCTCAGTGATTTCTTTTTGCAGAAACATACCTGCCATGTGCGTGAAGCCGTCAGGCTGGTCGCTGACGTAAAAACTGCATTTTCCCTGAGATGTATTTTCTGTATTTAAAAGGCTGCTTTCGTGTAAAAGCCGCGCAGCGTACAGGGCCGTTTCCCTTCCGGAATCCACAAGAGTTACACGATTGTCCATCACCTTTGAAATAGCAGCTTTCAGCATGGGATAATGCGTGCAGCCTAAAATAATGGTGTCTACACCGTTTTCTTTTAACCGGCTTAGATAACGCGCTGCAATTGTGGTAACCACAGGATCTTCAGGTGACAAAAAGTTGTTTTCGACCAATGGAACAAACAGTGGGCAATCCTGTTGAAATACTCTGATATTGGCAGAAAGTTTTTGCAGGGCCCGTTTATAAGAACCGCTGCGAATCGTAGCGGTGGTACCAATTACACCAATATTCCCGTTTTTTGTCGCCGCGGCGGCCGCGGCAGCCGTAGGAGCAACCACACCGGTAAACGGCACGCGAAATCTGCCGCCCAGTTCGCTTGCCACGGAGCTTACCGTTCCGCACGCGGCAATCAACAGTTTAACACCCTTGGAAAGCAAAAAACCTGCATCCTGTTCGGCGTATTTTATAATGGTTTCCCGGCTGCGGTTTCCGTAGGGGACTCGGCCTGTATCGCCAAAATAGACGATATCCTCGTGTGGTAAAACGTGCAACAGCTCTTTTACGGCGGTTAAACCGCCAAGGCCGGAATCAAAAACGCCAATCGGCTTTGAAGACATAGCAGGAACACCTCTTTATATGACGGTCGGGTAATTTCTAAAAAACTATCTTAACATAGAATTCAAAAGTGCGCAATTGTTTCTATAAAAAAGTGTGGAACATGAAGAGAAAAACAAAGAAAAACAGAAAAATTGCTTTAACGCCTTGCCATTTTGCCATTTGGTTTTTATATTGCAAAAATTTTTCGTGACAAAACACAAAACAGGCTGTATAATGAGATGACAGATAGAAGACTGATGGTTAAGGAAGGATCTGGATGATTGAAAAGGCATTTGAAATAATCAGCAGCAAAGTGGAAAAGGCGCTTACAGCACGCGGCTTTGTACGCGTGGGCGTGACAAATGTGGACAGCAGTGAGATTGTCTCGCTTTTTACCTCTGAGGCTGTTGCATACAGCGTGGTATATTATAAAAGAAAAAAACACATGGTGCTGGAAACCTGCGCGATGACGGACGACGGCCCGGATAATGATTGGAAAACCCTTTCCACATGGATGTTTGACCCGGAAAGAGATACAGAAAAGGAAGCCGAAAGCATTGGCAATGATTTTGTACAGAGTATTTCGGCCCCCACGCGCGAAAAGGCTGTGCGCAGCGCGAAAAAGAAGAAAAAGGATGACGAGGGCAATGCAACCCCCCTGTTTTTTTCAAAAAGGCTTGTCAATGTGTTTCCGGAGCTGAAAGAAGAAATTAAAGCAGAGGAAGACGGCTACGACCCGTTCCGCGGCGTGACCTTTGCCAAAGCAGGCATTGTGCCCAGGGTGAACACACTGTTGCAAAGCGGCTCCAAAGAGGATGTTGCAAAACTGGGGGCGATTCTGAGCGCACAGTATGATGCAGGGGATATGGATACACGCTCTATCATTACCATTGTTGTGCTCAACGGAATTTCAGATAAAGAGAAGGAAGAGCGCCTGCAACCTGAACTTAGCGAGGCGCTTTTAAAGGCATGGGGCTATGCAAAGCGTTTTAAGGGAAAGAAAGTGAAGCCTGAAAAGAAGAAAAAACCCAAGAAAACGCTTGCGGAACGCCTGGGGCAGTAACGCCTGAAAAAGTTGTGGCTAAAAGAGGGCTGGCATAGTAACCCGCCCTCTTTTAAAGATTTGTACAAAACGGAAAAAAATGCTTGACTGGGGCGTTGTATTGTGATATAGTATTTATACCTCAAAAAGGGGTCTATTTTTTTGTGCCCAAATTATGAGGGAGGCTGAATAATAACCGCAAATCGGGGGTGCCGTTAAAATGAGAGTAAAAATTACATTAGCCTGCACAGAGTGCAAACAACGCAATTATAACACTATGAAAAACAAAAAGAATAATCCGGACAGACTGGAAATGAACAAGTATTGCAGGTTTTGCAAAAAGCATACCCTGCATAAAGAAACCAAATAAGTAAGCGGGAGGAATAAAAATGGCTGACAATAAGGTCGAGAAAAAGGCTCCTCAAAAGGCAGATAAAAAGTCGGATAAGAAGCCGGGCATTTTCTCAAAAATTGCAAAGTACTTCCGCGAATGCAAGGGTGAAATAAAAAAGATTACCTGGCCTGCGCCCAAAACCGTATTTAAAAATATGGGGATTGTGGTAGTAATGATCACGGTGATTGGTTTATTTATTTTTGGCCTTGACCAGGGGCTTTACGCGTTGCTTGGTCTCATCATGAATGTCGCTTCAATCTAATAAGACACGGGAAGGGTGAATAACAGTGCCTGAAGAAGCAAAATGGTATGTTGTTCATACCTATTCCGGGTATGAAAACAAGGTTGCTTCAAATCTTGAAAAGACGGTTGAAAACAGAAACCTTCAGGATATGATCCAGGAAATAAAAGTTCCGACCGAAACGGTGACGGAAATTAAAGACGACAAAACGCATGAAGTCGAGCGGAAATTATATCCCGGATATGTATTTATTAAAATGATTTATACAGATGAAACCTGGTATGTCGTACGCAATATACGCGGATGTACAGGTTTTGTCGGGCCCTCGTCCAAGCCAGTGCCGCTTTCAAACGAAGAAGTGCACAGGATGGGCGTTGAAACAAAATCTGTGGAAGTTTCCTATCAGGTTGGTGATTCTGTACGGGTAGTTGACGGTCCTTTGGAGGATTTTGTCGGGACGGTCGATGAAATTGACACAGATAAAAATATGGTTCGCGTGACAGTTTCCATGTTTGGCCGTGAAACGCCGGTGGAGTTGGAGTTAAATCAGGCAGAACCATTGGAATAATATGGTTGATAATCCGGATTTGTCCGGTTTATTGTTGGAGGGACGTTGTCCCTTGTGGGAGGAACGGGAAAAATAACCGTTTCGTATGCAACCACGAATTATGGAGGTGCAAAAAAATGGCTCAAAAGGTAGTAGGCTTTATTAAGCTGCAAATACCTGCCGGTAAGGCTACCCCGGCGCCGCCAGTAGGACCTGCTTTAGGTCAGCACGGCGTCAACATCATGGCGTTCACTAAGGAATTTAATGAACGCACCAAAAATGACGCGGGGCTTATTATCCCCGTTGTTATCACAGTGTATGCAGACCGTTCTTTTACTTTTGTTACAAAGACGCCGCCTGCAGCTGTTTTAATTAAAAAGGCATGTGGGATCGACAAAGGGTCAGGCGTGCCGAACAAGACGAAAGTCTGTACCATTACCCGTGAGCAGGTCAAAAAGATTGCAGAACAGAAAATGCCCGACTTGAACGCTGGCAGCGTAGAAGCGGCAATGCGTATGATTGCAGGCACCGCGCGCAGCATGGGCATTGATGTTGTCGATTGATTAAGCCCGGGTGGGAGGAAATGATCCGATTTTACCACTCAATAGGGAGGAAAACCAATGAAACACGGAAAAAAATATGTTGACAGCGCAAAGCTGGTTGACAGGACAAAACTTTATGATGCGGACGAAGCACTTGGCCTTTGTATCAAAACGGCTACCGCCAAGTTTGATGAAACGGTGGAGGTTCATGTAAAGCTGGGTGTTGACAGCCGTCACGCCGACCAGCAGGTCAGAGGCGCTATTGTTCTTCCGCACGGCACAGGAAAAAATGTCAGGGTGCTTGCAATTTGCAAAGGTGAAAATGAAGCGCTTGCTAAAGAAGCGGGCGCCGATTATGTGGGCGCAGAGGATATGACACAAAAAATCCAGACGGAAGGCTGGATGGATTTTGACGTTTTGATCACAACGCCTGATATGATGGGCCTTGTAGGCCGTTTGGGTAAGTTGCTTGGCCCCAGAGGGCTTATGCCGAACCCGAAGGCCGGTACGGTTACGCCCGATATTGCGAGGGCTGTAAAAGAAGCAAAGGCTGGTAAAATAGAGTATCGTCTTGACAAAACGAACATTATACACTGCCCGATTGGAAAGGCTTCTTTTGGTGCACAAAAGCTGCAGGAGAATTTTGACACGCTGTTGGGCGCTATTGTGAAAGCAAAACCTGCGGCGGCAAAAGGCCAGTATATTAAATCTTGTGCGGTAACAAGCACAATGGGTCCCGGGATCCGCATTAATCCGAACAAGGTTGGCGGTCAGGAAGGCTAATGACAGCCTGTAATCCCAGGTGCTTGACAAAGCGATTGCTTTGTGTTAATATAATACACGCTGTTCTTTTCCTAAGACAGCAGGTGCATATTGCATAAAGGTTTTACCTGCCTGCCGAGGTTGAGGCTTGTGATTGTTCAAAATAGCAAGCGCCGGTTTGCGCGTTGCTGGTTTTGTATGGTTTTAGCTCCCCTCTGCAAAAAGCAGGGGGGCTTTCTTTATGCATGGGTCCATCTCAAAAAACGGAGGTGAGTAGATTTTGCCAAGTGAAAAAATTCTTGAACAGAAAAAAGCAGTTGTTGCAGAGTTAACAGACAGGCTGCAAAATTCTGTTGCAGGCGTGCTTGTAAATTACAAGGGTATTTCGGTAGCGGACGATACCAAGCTCAGAAAGGAGCTTAGGGAAGCGGGCGTGCAGTATACGGTTGTAAAAAATACGCTTTTGCTGCGTGCAGCGCAAAATGCAAATCTTGCAGGGCTTGAACCGGTTCTTGAAAACACAACAGCGCTTGCAACAAGTGCGGAAGACTATGTGGCGGCGGCAAAGATTCTTTCTGCTTATGCAGAAAAGAATAAGGATTTTGAAATTAAAGCTGGCTTTGTTGACGGTGGGCTTTTAGAGGTTGATGAAATTAAAGACCTCGCAAAGCTTCCCGGCAAGGAAGAGCTTGTTGCCAAAGCACTGGGCGGCTTGAACGCGCCTATCAGCGGCTTTGTTGCCGTACTTAACGGTAATCTGCGTGGACTCGTTTGCGCATTAAATGCCATTGCACAGCAAAAACAGGAAGCATAAATGAAAGACAAATAATTAAATTTAAAAAATCGGAGGTATTTATCATGTCTGATAAAGTTGTTAAATTAATTGAAGATGTAAAAGCACTTACCGTTCTGGAATTAAGCGAGCTTGTTAAAGCTTTGGAAGAGGAGTTTGGCGTATCTGCTGCTGCTCCCGTAGCCGTTGCTGCTGCTCCTGCTGCTGGTGCTGCTGGCGGCGCCGCTGCAGAGGAGAAAACAGAATTTGACGTAGTTCTGAAGGCTGCAGGCGCAGAGAAGATTAAGGTTATTAAAGTGGTAAGAGAAATTACAGGCCTTGGTCTTAAGGAAGCAAAAGAAATGGTAGACGGCGCTCCCAAAACACTGAAAGAAGCAGTTTCTAAGGACGACGCAGAAGCGATGAAGACAAAGCTTACCGAAGTTGGCGCAGAAGTAGAAATCAAGTAATTTTTTAAACTGAAAAAGGGCGGAGTTTTACTCCGTCCTTTTTTATTTGCAGTATATGGAATTTTGCCGAATTTTAGTTATATAGTGCAAAAAAAGTTTTTACGGCTTTTGTGGACTTAACAAGCTATGCCATTGTTATAAATTATATAAAAAATCGTTGCATTTTGCATAATAGCTGTGCTATACTTATATTAAACATCCAAATTTGCAGGAGATCTTCTTTAGAAAAACAACTTGTTGCCTGCATTTTGGGAAAGGAAGATTTTTATGAATCCAATTATCTTAAGAACATTGTCTTATGGTATGTATGCAATCGGTGTTCGCGGTGAGCAGCGTCCCTCCGCCTGTATTGTGAATACGGTTGTCCAAATCACAGCGGATCCTATGATCATAGCGGTAAGCGTTAACCATGATAACTATACCAATGAAAGAATTAAAGCAACAGGAGAGTTTGCCGTTTCTGTCCTCTCAGAAAATACTTCGGGTACAGTCATTGGAGCGCTCGGCTTTAGCTCCGGCAGGCATGCAGATAAGTTGGCCAATGTCAATTATAAGGTGCTTCGCGAGGGTGTTCCTGTATTGCGGGAAGACATATGTTGCTGGTTTTTGTGCAAAGTGATCAACAGTATAGAGACTTTGACACATACGGTTTTTCTTGCGGAAATTCATGCCGGCAGCGATGAATATAAGGGCGTGCCGATGACCTACGAATATTATCACCGTGTTATTAAAGGGAAAGCGCCGAAGAATGCACCAACTTATCAGATTGAAGATGACCAGCAGGATACAAGCCCGGAAGAAAGCTATATCTGTCCCATATGTGGTTATGTGCATGACGATCCACAGCATCCCTTTGAGGAATTACCGGACGATTGGGTCTGTCCGATCTGCGGCGCGCCCAAATCTGTCTTTCAAATAAAAGGATAAGCAGCAGGGTAACGCCTGCGACAGCACCTTTTCAAAACGAAAAGGTGGCCGCCATGCAGAAATACTGAAAAACCGCAGCCGCTGCGAAGTAAACGCTCCGCAGCGGTTTTTTCTTATTGTGGCAGGTAATAAGCTCAATGCCTGGGCTACATACGGTTCAATGCAGAGAATACGCGGTTGTATGGAAAAGATAAAGCAGAAAGGAAATTTGTTTTGTTCCATTAAAATCCGAACAGATTGAATGTGGTTTGATGCAACAGGACAATATGCTTTAATAGTGTGAAAGGCGTGGTTGTAGATGAATTCTATTTGATAAAATGCAGAAAGCTGCCCTTGCTGCATTTGCATGCCGGAAACGGGGCGGTGTCGGTATGCAACATGATGGCCAGCCTTATACCTGTGGGAGCGTCGATTGCGCTGTATGAACATACCACAAACGGAGAAATCAATTGTGTTTTGTGTGGAAACGAAAAAGCTGTTTGTGATGGTAAAGAAGAAGCGTTACAATTGCTTTACCCGTAAGGTGTTTTTATACGAATATATACAAAATATCCCCTGCTGCAGTGCTGTTATGCGCCGCAGCAGGGGAATTTGTTGCTTGTTCTGGGTTTTCACAAGATTAATATTTGCTTCTTTTTACATAGCTCGTGTGTAAAATATTGTGCGCTTTATGACTGCCCGGCTGTTCCAGATATTCCGCATAAAGTTGTTTAATCACCGGGCTTTCGTGCGACTTGCGAAGCGGCAAATTTTTGTCCTCTTCGTACAGTGCTTTAGCGCGTTCGGCTTTCAGGTCTGTAAAATTCCTTGTATTTCCAGACTGTATAGGCTGTCCGCCGCCGTTTACACAGCCGCCAGGGCAGCACATAATTTCAATGAAATGGTAATCCGCCTGCCCGTTTTTCACGCGGTCAAGAACAGTTGCCGCGTTGGTAAGCCCGCTTGCTACGGCAACCTTTACATCCATACCGGCCACATTGTAAGTAGCTTCTTTAATTCCGTCAGTGCCTCTTACCTCCGTATAATCAATGCTTTCCAGAGATTGTCCGGTTAGCACGTCTGCCGCGGTGCGCAGCGCAGCTTCCATTACGCCGCCTGTTGCGCCAAAAATTGCCGCCGCGCCGGTGGTAACACCCAAAGCGGGATCGAAATCGCTGTCAGGCAAATTTTTAAACTGAATCTGTGATTGTTTAATCATTTTTGCAAGTTCTCTGGTGGTAAGCGCAATATCTACGTCCGGCACGCCTGCAGCACTCTGATCTTCGCGCTGTATTTCAAATTTTTTGGCAGTACAGGGCATGACAGAAACAACCACAATATCTTTTGGGTCAAGCCCCTCTTTCTCAGCATAATAGGTTTTTATAATCGCGCCGGTCATCTGCTGCGGCGATTTACAGCTGGAGAGATTGGGAATAAATTCTGGATAATAGTGCTCGCAAAATTTAATCCAACCCGGTGAACACGAAGTAATCATTGGCAGTGTTCCACCGTTTTTCACTCTGTCTAAAAATTCGGTCGCTTCTTCCATAATGGTTAAATCCGCGCCAAAGTCTGTGTCAAATACCTTATCAAAGCCAAGCATTTTCAAGGCTGTAACCATTTTTCCTTTTACATTTGTGCCAATCGGCATATCAAAGCATTCCCCAAGCGTTGCACGGATTGCGGGTGCAGTATGCACAACCACAAATTTTTCCGGATCTTCAAGCGCTTCAAATACCTCTTTTGTCTGGTCGCGTTCTGTCAGTGCGCCAGTGGGACAGACTGCCGTACATTGGCCGCAGGAAACACATGCGGTATCCGCAAGCTTTTTATTAAAGGCGCAGCCAATTTCTGTATCAAAGCCCCTGTTATTTGCACCGATCACACCCACAAACTGATCATTACAGGCTGCAACACAGCGGCGGCACAATATACATTTATTATTATTGCGTACCAAATGCAGGGTAGAGGTATCCGGTTCCAGATCCGGGTTAAATCCGTCAAAACGGGAAGCATCCTCTACGCCAAAATCTGCGCACATCTGCTGCAATTCACAGGAACCGTTGCGGGAACAGGAAAGGCAATTTCTGTCGTGGTTTGACAAAATTAATTCTAATGTCATTCTTCTGGAATCCTGTACTTTTTTGCTGTTGGTAAAGACTTCTGTGCCTTCCCTTTCAAGCGGATATACGCAAGAGGCGACAAGCGAACGCGCCCCCTTAACCTCGGCCACACACATGCGGCAAGCGCCGATTTCATTAATATCCTTTAAAAAGCAGAGTGTTGGAATATTGATCCCTGCCATTCTCGCCGCCTCTAAAATGGTCGTACCCTTCGGTACGCAGAGGGGCATGCCGTTGATTTGTACATGAATGTTTTCCATTGCTGCCACTCCTTTCTTAACCCTTTACGATTGCGCCGAACTTGCATTTTTCGAGGCAGGCGCCGCACTTAATACATTTTGTCGTATCAATCGTATGGACTTCTTTAACCTTACCGCTGATCGCGCCCACGGGACATACTCTTGCGCAGGCCGTACAGCCGCGGCAGCTTTCTGCAAGTATGGAATACTGTAAAAGCTTCTTACATACGCCCGCCGGACATTTTTTGTCCTTTACGTGGGCTACGTACTCATCGCGGAAAAAGTGCAGCGTGGAAAGAACGGGATTGGGAGCCGTCTGTCCAAGGCCGCAAAGCGCGTTTTCCTTGATATAATAGCAGAGCTGTTCCATTTTTTCTATATCTTCCATTTCACCGTTGCCGCTTGTAATTTTTTCAAGCAGTTCCAGCAAACGGCGTGTACCAATGCGGCAGGGCGTACATTTGCCGCAGCTTTCGTCAACGGTAAACTCCAGGAAAAACTTTGCAATATCTACCATACAGGTTGTTTCGTCCATAACGATCAAACCGCCGGAACCCATCATGGAACCAATTGCAATCAGGTTGTCGTAATCAATGGGGATATCCAGATGTTCAGCAGGAATGCATCCGCCGGAAGGTCCGCCTGTCTGGGCCGCTTTAAATTTTTTGCCGTCCGGAACGCCGCCGCCGATTTCCTCTACAATTTCGCGCAGGGTGGTCCCCATTGGAACTTCCACAAGGCCGGTATGCCGGATCTTGCCGCCCAGGGCAAAAACCTTTGTACCCTTGGATTTTTCCGTGCCAACCGCGTTAAACCAGTCTGCACCATTTAAAATAATTTGGCATATGTTGGCATACGTTTCTACATTGTTTAAAATGGTGGGTTTGCCAAACAGACCTTTAACTGCAGGGAATGGGGGCCGGGGGCGCGGCTCTCCGCGGTTGCCCTCAATGGAGGTCAGCAGGGCGGTTTCTTCGCCGCACACAAATGCACCGGCGCCCAATCTTAGCTGAATGTCAAAGCAGAAGTCTGTTCCGAAAATATTGTCGCCCAGAAGGCCGTACTCGTGTGCTTGATCAATGGCAATCTGTAAGCGTTTAACCGCAATAGGATATTCTGCGCGGACATATATGTACCCCTGTGAAGCCCCAATTGCATATCCGGCAATCGCCATGGCTTCCAAAACGGCATGCGGGTCGCCCTCTAAAACGGAGCGGTCCATAAATGCGCCGGGGTCGCCCTCGTCAGCGTTACAGCAAACGTATTTCTGGTCTGCCTTTTGCGCGGCCGCAAAGCTCCATTTTGTTCCGGTGGGAAAGCCGCCGCCGCCCCTGCCGCGCAGGCCGGAGGCCTTAATTTCATCAATAACCTGTTGTGGCGTCATTTCTGTAAGTACTTTGCCAAGCGCTGCGTAACCGTCCATGGCAATATATTCGTCAATAACTTCCGGGTTAATGACGCCGCAGTTGCGCAAGGCAATCCTTCTTTGTTTTTCATAGAAGGGTGTGTGGTTTAAAGATTTTATTGTATCCTTTTCAACGGTTTCCTGATACAACAGGCGTGTGACAATACGGCCTTTCAGGAGATGTTCCTCTACGATCTCCGGAACGTCTTCCACTTTAACCATACTGTAAAAGCTGCCTTCAGGGTACACGATCATAATTGGGCCCAAGGCACAAAGGCCAAAGCAACCTGTACGGATTACGTTTACTTCTTTTTCCAGCCCTTTTGCCTGAATTTCCGTTTTTAAAGCTTCAATGATTTTTTCACTGTTCGAGGAGGTACATCCGGTACCGCCGCATACCAGTACATTGGAACGATACATTTTGCCGCCTCCTTTTATGAATTTGCACCGATGGTATATTCGGCCACAACATTATGATTGACAATATGGTCGTTTACAACCCGAACCGCCTTTTCAGCGGTCATTTTTACATAAGTCACCTTGTCCTGCCCGGGAATCTCCACTTCCACAACCGGTTCAAACTGGCAAATGCCAATGCATCCGGTCTGTGTAACGGTTACGTTTGTAAGGCCGCGCTTTGCAACCTCGTCTACAAATGCGGTTAAAACGGGCCTTGCCCCGGCAGCAATGCCGCAGGTTGCCATGCCGACCAAAACGCGTATTGCATTGGGGTTTTCTTCTCTGATGTTGAGCTGTGCTTTTGCTTTATCTCTGATAGCCTGTAATTCAGCCAGTGATTTCATCTGGTGTTGCACCTCCGTATAATATTTGTGTTTGTTCTGCTAAAAAACCGTTTACCCATTCCATTACATCCGGGGTATCAAGCGCTACATCCGGTCCCAAAATCTCACGAAGCTGCCGGGTGTCCAGCATAAATTGGGCATTGTCTGCTTTATGTATAAAACAAAAATCAATATCCGGGTTGCAGCGAATCAAAATACTGATTGTCGAATTGATGTCACCCAACGGGGTCATATCCACATGCCCGGTATGAAATACCGCGTTTACGGTTGTGCCTGCACCCTTGTGCGATACAATGGTAAGGTTTCCGCCTGTCTGCTCCGCCGCCATTTTAAAAAGCGGTATGCCAAGTCCAACCTTCCGTGTGGTGCGTGTGGTATAAAACGGATCCAGCACTTGTTGCGTCTGCTGTGCAGTCATCCCTTTTCCATTGTCCTTAATTTTTATCACAAGTGTCTGCGCGTGCGTATCTTCTGAAACGGTAATTTCTATAAGGCTTGCATCCGCCGTAATGGAATTTTGCGCAATATCCATTACATTTAATGAAAGCTCGCGCATATTCAGTTCATGTATTTGGCTAAGATTTCGTCCATATCCTCAGGTGCCAGACGCCCGTATACTTCATCGTTAATAGTAAGAACGGGCGCCAGGCCGCAAGCGCCGATGCAGCGGCATGCAGTAAGCGAAAATCTGCCGTCTTTTGTACATTCTTCCGGTTCAATTCCCAGCTTTTCGGTGATCTTTTCAATAATTTTACCGGCCCCTTTTACATAGCAGGCCGTGCCAAGACATACAGAGATATTGTATTCGCCCTTTGGAGTAAGAGAAAACTGCGAATAAAAAGTAGAAACCCCGTATACCTCTTCCAGTGGGACCTGCAGGCCCTCTGCAATCATAGTCTGTACTTCAATCGGCAGATAACCATACACTTCCTGTGCTTCCTGAAGAACGGGCATGATCGCGCCTGGGTCGTCCTTATGTTTTTGAATAATTTCCTTCAGCCTTGCCTCCTGTTCAGGCGTGCCTGAAAAAGGATTTGTGCTGATTTTTTTTTGCATATTTCTTCCTCCCTGCAATTTAAAATCATGCTTAGATTTATGAGGATAAGTCCATATCGCCACATAGGTTAATAATACTATAATTCGTCGAAAAAGTCCAGTTTTTCTTTTACAAAATCCCGAAGAGACAGGAAAAATACCTGTAAACATTTTAGTAGAAAAAACAAGCAAAAATTACTATGGAATATATACAAAAAACAGCCTAAAAAAATTCTGTATACACGGTTTATGAAAAAGAAAACAGGGCTTGGTGCCAGCCCTGTTTGAAAAATAGATATGTTTTAAAACCACAATATGCGTTTTTAATTATAATGGAGCAATACTGTGTGCAATCATTTTTTGTATCAGGAGAACGTCGTCCAGCGTAAGAGTATTGCCGCCGTTTGTATCCGCCTGAAGCGGTTGTTCCTGTGTGAAATGTATGGAGCGCACAAGGTTTTTTACAGCGTTAAAACATCCTTTACGTTGACAACGCCGTCCAAATTTACATCGTCTGTTCCTTTTACCGAAGTTACCTGCAGCTGCTGGCTGAACGCCGCGCTGTTCAGAATTATATTGACATGAGCACAGATGCGTGCGGTGTTGGCGCAACATACGCCTGTGTAAATTGGGATTACCGTCCCCAGTGTATAGAGCCATTTTTTAACGCGGAAACCAGTGCAGCCGGGGAACGTTCCGGAAGTTCTAGCCAGGCTGCCTTTGCTGCAATGTTTTCCAGATAATGTGCATCACTGTTTTTGAGCAGGATCATATCCGTAAGTCTGGTGTGTTGCGCCTGTAAGGCGCTGATATCGCCTTTTTCTGTAATTTCCACACAGGTGTATGCTTCTTCGGGGGGAATCTCTCCCAATGATGCAAGTACGCTGTAGCTGTCGCGGTCAATGTGCGCAGGAAAGCATACGCCGCCAAATGTGTCTACCAGTGTGCGCAGGCCGCTTATACTAATATCTGTGGCAGTCAGCAAAAGTTTTTCTTCCCTTCCGGCAGGCTGGTCCTGTTCATCCAGAATTATCTGTGCCCCGTAAATATCTTCGCGGTTTTGAATGTCCATGATGTGAGCATAGACATAGCTGTCAAAACGCATTGCCTGTGCAAGCGTGGGAAAGAGGCATACAACATGAATTTCTTCCGATGTGCAAAGTTCCATACCGGCAACGCCGCAAAGTCCGTACTGCTGTGCAGCCTGCAGGAAAGCAGGGCAGTTTTTACAGCTGTTGTGGTCGGTAAGGGCAATGGTATCCAGGCCGCACAGTTTTGCCATACCGGCTATATTATACGGCGTCATGTCTTTATCCCCGCAGGGGGAAAGGCATGAGTGAATATGCAGGTCGTAATAAGCTTTCATTCGCTGCCATCCCCAAGCAGCTTATAAATATGTACAGCGGTATGATAGCTGTTTTCTTTTGTCTGTAAAACGGCTATTTGCTGCTGTTGAGCCTTTTGTTTTGCAGCCTCGTCTAAAGGCGCATTTTCCGTTAAAATGATACAGGCCGTATCGGCAAGGGCAGCAACGGCAATTGCATTGATATTCCCCATCACGGTCAGCCATGCGTCGCCCTCCTGCGCGCGTCCCATTACCCAGCTTAGCAGGTCGCCGGTATAGCAACCCTGAACCTGCCTGTCTGCGGCAGCTTCCCCTGCCAGTATTTTTAACTGCAGCTTTTCAGCAAGATCCCGCACGGTCAATTCTGGTCATCTCCTTTATGCTCCTTGTTCTTTCTGTCTGCAATAAAGCCGCTGCCCATCAGCGAAAGCGTGTCGGCTACATTGCGTACCTGTTCGCGCAGAATAAAAATACAATCTGTTTCCTTGGCAAGCCCTTTAACGACGTCCTCTGCCATCGCACGGCAGGAGGGGGCGCCGCAGCTTCCGCAGTCCAAACCCGGCAGTTGCAAAAGAATTTCATCCATGCGTGTCATCATTTGCATGGCCTGCTCCAAATCGTTGCTTAAATTTAAAACGTTGGAATACTCCAGCGCCTTTTTCCAGCGCATTGTATCCGGGACGCTACCTTCCAGATGATTCTGTGAGACAGGCAGATATTTGCGCAGGCGCTGGATACGCGCCTGGGCCACATATGCGTTTTCTACGTTCAGTACGCCGCCGACGCAGCCGCCCGAACAGGCGTTAAGTTCCAGAAAATCCACATCGTTAATACGCTGATCTTCAAGCTCTTCAAGCACGCGAATTACATTTTCTATCCCGTCGGCTGCAAGATATTTTTCATTTAATGTCGCCACGGCCTCTCCACCTGAAGAAGCCCAACTGACCCCAATAATGCCGGAGCAGGCAGTGGAGATGATTTCTTCCGGTTTCAGTTTATCCATTGCCTCTGTCAGCATAGGGTATATGCGGCTGATAGCGATGGCGCCGTCTACCCAGGATGTTTCTTGGCCGGTTGGATTCTTTACATCCGTAACCTTTGCAGGACATGGTGTAAGAAAAAACGCGCCAATCCGGTCCAGCGGCAGGCCGGTTTCTTGTTTAGCCTGCTCCTTGGCAAGCCTGGCGGCAACCTCCATGGGCGCGTTGAGCGGCAGTACGTTGTCAATCAGATCGGGAAAACGCAGCCGGATCAGGCGGACAACAGCCGGACATGCCGAACTGATCACCGGTGTTTTTAGCTTACCGTCGTGCATTAGCTGTCTTGTTGCCTCCGACACCAGTTCGGCCCCGCGTGCGACCTCATATACGCTGTCAAAGCCCATTTTTTTCAGGCCGCTTAAAACAATATCGATATCATCCAGGTTTTTAAATTGGCCAAAGAGGGCGGGCGCCGGTATTGCAATGGTATACGCCCAGTTTGAAAGCTCCGACAAATTTGCCGACTGTGCGCGCTTGGCATGGTGCGGACACACGCGTATACATTCACCACAGTCTATGCAGCGCTCCGATATAATCTGCGCCTTTCCGCCGCGCACGCGAATTGCTTCCGTGGGGCAGCGTTTTATACAGTTTGTGCAGCCGCAGCATTTGTCTTTATCCAGTGTAACGGAATGAAAATATGCGGGCATAACGATCCCCCCTCCAATAGAATTTCGATCCCTTTTCTTTACTGATTGACATGAACGGAAAGATACATGGTCGTACCTCGCCCTATTTGGGTGTCAATCTGCATTTTATCTGTATATTTCTTTATATTCGGCAGGCCCATGCCGGCGCCGAACCCAAGGTTGCGCACGTTGTCAGGCGCAGTAGAATACCCTTCCTGCATGGCCTTTTCTACATCCGGGATCCCGGGCCCGTGATCAGTCAGCTTTACGTCGACCCTGTCGGGATAAATTTCCACGTCGATCTTTCCGCCGCCTGCATGGATAACCATATTGATTTCCGCTTCATACATGGCAATGGCAACACGGCGGATTGCATCCTGATTATAACCAAGACGTTTGAGGCTTCGTTTTACAGCGCCGGAGGCTTCGCCGGCCCTTGTAAAGTCGTCGCCCGGCACGTCATATGTAAGGTTGATTACGCTCATTCGTTTTCACAACCTCCCCGCAGGCCGTTTGCATACAGCATGCCGCACGCGGTAAACATCCGGTAACGTGTGTTGATCAGGGTAATACCTCTGCGCTTTGCAAGGTCGATGATCGTTTGGTCCGGTGTTTTTCCACGGACAAATATAATACAGACCATATCCATCATTTCAGCGGTGCGTACAACCTGTGGATTGACAAGCCCGGTCAAAAGGACGGACTGATCCTTGACAAACGCCAGCACGTCGCTCATCATATCGCTTCCGCAGGCAGTTTTTACCTCCGCCTCTAGGTCTCCCTCGATTATGACCTTTGCGTCCAGAATTTTAATAATATCGTTTACTACCATATTATAAGCCTCCCGACTAAAAATTCGCTTGCATATTGCTATAAGCACTTTTATCATAGCATAAAATAACAGAATATTGCAACTGTTCGAAAAAGAATTTTGTGTACATTTGCATAGAGATGCATATGGGACAGACAAAGAAGACAAGCGGGCATAATCCCGGCAGAGACAGGCATACAATGTACTGTTGTCCAGGTTTTATGCGTTTTTGCAGGGGAAAAGCATATAGTTGTTTTGTTGACACAAGCAACGGCGTGTGCTATGCTTGATGCAGAAAAAATTGTTGTAGAGCAGGCTTATATGGAAGGATTTGCATCTGTCATTTTGTGCGCTGCTCGGGGTACAGAAAAGAGTGCGAAAATTTGATGAAAACCGTAAACGAGCTCAAAATAGGGCAAAAGGCAACCGTTGTAAGCATTGGCGGAAAGGGCGCGCTGCGCAGAAGAATCATTGATATGGGCATTACGCCTGGTGCGGTGATTATTATGCGCAAGGCAGCGCCCTTTGGCGACCCGATCGAGATCAACGTAAGAGGATATGAACTGAGCATCCGGCGTTCCGAGGCAAAAGAAATTACGGTACAGGTGGAATCTGCAAAAGGGAGGGACACTGGTGGAACAGACGCTGCGACCTTTGGCAAAAGCGGCAAAGAAAACCGTTAAAATTGCGCTTGCAGGGAACCCGAACTGTGGAAAAACAACGCTTTTTAATAAGCTTACAGGCGCCAGCCAATATGTAGGCAACTGGCCGGGCGTTACGGTGGAAAAAAAAGAGGGCAGGGTTAAGTACAAAAACAGGGATATCAGTATCATTGATTTGCCCGGGATTTATTCGCTTTCGCCCTATACGCCGGAAGAAATTGTCACCAGAAACTGTTTACTGCACGATAAACCGGACGTGATTATTAATATAATAGATGCAACCAATATGGAGCGCAACCTGTACCTTACTACACAGCTTGCAGAGCTGGGCAGGCCCATGCTCCTTGCGCTCAATATGGTAGATCTGCTTGAAAAAGAAGGAGATCGGATTGACTACGCCCTTCTGGAAAAGGAGCTGTCAATTCCGGTTGTTCCCATTTCAGCCAGCAGGGGAAAGGGTATGGAGGAGTTGATTGCCCGCGCACTGGAGGTAGCAGACCGCTACGATTTCATGCCTGTAAAAAATATTTATTCCGAACGTGTGGACAGTGTGCTTACAGACATTGAGGACGCGCTTAAAGAGGTACAGCAAACTGATCCGCGCCACCGGCGCTTTATTGCGGTTAAGCTGTTTGAGGGGGACAGTGTAACCTGGTCGCGCTATCACTTTACAAAGCAGCAGCGCGACCATATAGAGTTTCATATTAACGAAATAGAAACTACGCAATATATTGACCGAGAAATGATTATTGCAGACGAACGGTATAAATATATATGCGCGGTTTGTAAAAGAGCGGTACATAGAAGACATCCGCAGGGGTATGTAACATTTTCTGATAAAATAGATCAGGTAGTTACCAACCGCTACCTTGCGCTTCCTCTGTTTCTGCTTTTGATGCTGGCGGTATTTTTTATTACCTTTGGGCCGCTGGGGACCTGTTTAAAAGATGGTGCGGAATGGTTGATTACAGACGTGTTTTCCGGCTTTGTGAGCAACCTTTTAACCGCATGGGGCGCATCTGCCTGGGCGCGAAGCCTGCTTTTGGACGGGGTTATCGCGGGCGTGGGTTCGGTTATTTCGTTTTTACCGCAGATTATGCTTTTATTTACGCTGCTTTCCGTATTGGAAGACAGCGGCTATATGGCCCGGGCCGCTTTTATTATGGATAAGCTTCTGCGGGGGATTGGTCTTTCTGGAAAAGCATTTGTGCCTATGCTGATGGGCTTTGGCTGTACGGTGCCGGCAGTGCTTGGGACCAGAACGCTTGAAAATGAAAAAGATAAGCGGTTGACCATACTGATCACGCCGTTTATGTCCTGCAGTGCAAAGATGCCGGTTTACCTGCTTTTTATATCGGCTTTTTTTCCAAATACAAGCTTCCTTGTCATCTTTGCGATCTATCTTTTAGGGATGTTTATTGCGGTGCTGACTGCACTGCTGTTTAAAAATACGCTGCTTAAAGGGCAAAGCGCGCCGTTTGTTATGGAGTTGCCTCCATACCGTATGCCCGCGCCAAAAAGCCTGTGGCTGCATGTATGGGAACGTTTAAAGGATTTTTTAATTCGTGCAGGCACTGTGATTATGGGCGCAAGTATTCTTATATGGTTCTTACAGTCGTTTGATTTTTCCATGCGCATGGTAACAGACAGTTCCCAGAGCATGCTTGCGGCCGCCGGTATTGCTATAGCGCCAATTTTTACTCTGTGCGGCTTTGGCCACTGGCAGGCTTCTGTGTCGCTGGTGACAGGGCTTGTGGCAAAAGAATCGGTGGTAAGCACCATGGCGGTATTGTATGGTGGTTCAGCTATGGCTGCAGCTGCAGATTTTACGCCGCTTTCGGCCTTTTCCTTTATGGTTTTTGTGTTGCTGTATACGCCCTGCGTCGCGGCGCTGTCTGCCATCAGAAGAGAAATGGCAAGCGCCAAATGGACCATATTAGCAGTTGTATACCAGCTTGCAGCGGCGTGGTTTGTTTCGGCATTTGTATTTCAAATAGCTACGCTGTTTGAAAATCTTTTTTAAACCATTCCTTTTGGCCAAACCTATTTCAGAAAGGGGGATTGCCACATGTTTGCGGATTTTCTTATAGGTACTTTTGCAGTGTTCTTTGTCTGTCTTTTCTTTTATAAAATCTGCAAAAGAGGAAAAAACAAAGGAGTATGCGCCTGCTGTAAAGGCGGCTTGGGCTGCGGTGTAAAAGGCGTCTGCCCACAGCAGACGCCTGAAAAAGAAGATTGCGCAGACAGCCGTATGGAATTGAGGTGAAAATAAAAATACAACACCGTTATATAGAAAAAAGCGTTGCCGGGACGAAAGCTTATTTTACAACAAAAGCAGTTTTTCTTTCTATACATCGGCAGAAGCATTCTTTTAAACCACGCGACTATCGCGTGGTTTTCTTTATGGAGAACAATAGCAGGTCATTTAAAAATTTGTAAAAATTTCATGGGAACTTTTAATACAGTTATTTTTTGACATGGTATTTTTACATGAATTGAATGGGGAATAAATTCACATAATAACTGTAATTTGTATTTTACTAAGGTGTGCAAAGATAATTTGTTATAAATAAAAAGGCTTTTTAAGGCGCTGTAAGCGAGCGCTGAGGTTTGTTTTGCCAAGAGTCGCTTTATAAATTTTTAATTCGTAAAAGCGCTTTTGTAAAAATAAATTGAATGATTTTGGCTGTTTTTTGCTATTTATTCTGATTATTTGATTGAAAATGCTTGACTTTGATTTAAATTGCTGTTATTCTGATTGCAAGGAGGTCAATTGTCTTATGCTTACAGAGGAACGGTATACACAAATACTGCGTATTTTGCAGGAGAAAAGGGCTGTAACGGTAACAGAGCTGACCGCTTGCCTACATACTTCTGAATCGACTATAAGGCGTGACCTGAACGCCTTGCATGAACAGGGGAAGCTCAATAAAGTGCATGGCGGTGCAACGTTGCTTACAAATAGCTTCACCATACAGGAGGAAGACGTACGCACCAAAGCGCGCCTGCATATCAAGGAAAAAGAACGGATTGCAAGATATGCCGCATCCGTTGTTAATGACTGCGATTTCGTATATATTGACGCAGGGACGACAACGGAAAAAGTAATCGACCATTTGCAGGATACCCGCGCCACATTTGTTACAAACGGCGTGGCACATGCTAAAAAACTGATTCAAAAAGGCTTTAAGGCTTATATTATCGGCGGGCAGCTTAAGCTTTCTACCGAAGCAGTTGTTGGTGCGGAAGCTGTGCTTAACCTGAAAAAATTTAACTTTACAAAGGCTTTTCTGGGCGCGAACGGCATATCGGATGATCACGGTGTTACTACGCCCGACGTTGAAGAGGGCTTAATAAAAACAGAGGCGGTCAACAGAAGCTATGTGGCCTATGTGCTTGCAGACAGCAGCAAATTTGGAAAAATTTCATCGGTAACCTTTGCGGATTTGTCGCAGGTGTGTATAGTTACGGACAGCGTTCCCGATACTAAATATCACGATAAAGCGGTTATAAAGGAGGTGTAAAATTTGGTTTATACGGTAACATTCAACCCAGCTTTGGATTATGTTATCCATATTGACGACCTTATAATGGGGCAAGTGAACCGTACGACGGCGGAAGAGCTGTTTTGCGGAGGAAAAGGGATTAACGTATCCACTGTTCTTGCCGCCCTTGGGATACAAAACCGGGCGCTGGGCTTTATAGCCGGTTTTACGGGCGACGCTGTTGAAAGAGAGGCGCGCGCACAGGGAATAGAAGTCGAGTTTATCAGGCTTCCAAAGGGTTTTTCGAGAATCAATATAAAAATCAAAGCAAAACAGGAAACAGAGATCAACGGCCAGGGGCCGCCTATACCGGCGCAGGCGATCCGTTCACTTTTGGAAAGGCTGGACCAGCTGCAGGCGGGCGATATGTTGGTTCTTGCCGGGAGTATCCCAAAAACTTTGCCGGAGGATATGTATGAAAAAATTCTTTCGAGGTTGCAGGGGAAAGGCATTCGTTTTGTAGTAGACGCAACAAAAGACCTGCTGGTAAATGTATTGAAATACCGACCGTTTTTAATTAAGCCCAACAGTATAGAGTTAGGGGAGATTTTTCAAAAAAATCTTAAGACGGACAATGAAATCAGAGCATGTGCGCAGAAGCTGCAGGAAATGGGAGCGCAAAACGTATTGGTGTCTATGGCGGGCGAAGGTTCTATTCTGCTGGATGAAACCGGGCGTTTTTATAGGATGGGCGTGCCCGCGGGAAGGGTTGTAAACTCCGTTGGAGCAGGCGATTCCATGGTGGCTGGTTTTATTTATGGGTATACATGCAGCGGGGATTACGCCTATGCACTGAAGACCGGTACGGCGGCGGGCAGCGCTACGGCCTTTTCCCCGGGCCTTGCAACCAAACAGAAAGTAATGGAGCTGCTGGAAATTTTATAAAGAAAGGAACGGGAATTATGCGTATTACAGATTTGCTCAAAAAAGAAGCAATTCTCCTGCATGCGAAGGTCGCTTCAAAAGAGGATGTGATCCGAACAATGGTCGACCTGCATCAAAAGGCGGGAAACCTTGCAGATGCAAAAGCGTACACGCAGGGGATTCTTGACAGAGAAGCGGCAGGAACTACCGCAATTGGCGATGGAATTGCCATTCCGCATGCAAAAAGCCCGGCGGTGAAAAATCCGGGTTTGGCTGCAATTACAGTACCGGACGGGGTAGATTACCAGGCTATGGATGGAAAGCCCTCCAATCTTATTTTTATGATTGCAGCGCCAATGGACGGCGACCTGCACCTGGAAGTGCTTTCCAGATTGACAGTTTTGCTGATGGACGAAGCTTTTCGCAGCGCGCTGCTGCAGGCCAAAACAAAGGAAGAATTTTTAGCGGCCATTAATCAAAAGGAAGCGGAAAAGTTTCCGGAGGAAGTAAAGGCGCAGGCCGCGCAGCCCCAAAAAGAGGGTTTTCGTGTACTGGCAGTTACAGCATGCCCTACCGGGATTGCCCACACCTATATGGCGGCGGAAGCGCTTGAAAAAGCGGGGAAAGAGCTGGGATGTCCACTGAAAGCAGAAACAAACGGCTCCGGCGGGGCTAAAAACGTGCTGACAAAAGAAGAGATTGCAAATGCCGACGGTATTATTATTGCCGCCGACAAAACAGTGGAAATGGCGCGTTTTGACGGTAAACCCGTGCTCAGCGTCAAGGTGGCAGACGGTATCCATAAGCCGGAAGAACTGATCGGCAAAATTATAAACGGGCAGGCGCCTGTTTACCATCATACGGGTACTGCGCAGACTGCTGCTGTACAGGAAAGAGAAAGCTTTGGCAGGCAGATTTATAAACACCTGATGAACGGTGTTTCACATATGCTTCCGTTTGTGGTTGCCGGCGGTATTTTTATTGCCATTGCCTTTTTGATCGATACCATTGCAGGCGCGCCGCAGGACAGCAATTTTGGCGTGGCCACGCCGGCGGCCGCTTTCTTTAAGACCATCGGCGGTTACGCGTTTAATTTTATGATTCCGATCCTTGCAGGCTATATTGCAAGAAGCATTGCAGATAGGCCTGGCCTTCTGGTCGGTTTTGTCGGCGGCTTTCTGGCTACAACAGGCTCTACATTTTCACTGCCGGGCGGCGACATTCCCTCTGGTTTTCTGGGGGCGCTCTTTGCCGGTTTTGTCGGCGGCTATCTCATGTTGGGCCTTAGAAAACTCTGCGATAAGATGCCGCATGCTTTAGAAGGAATTAAGCCGGTTTTGATTTATCCGCTTGTCGGCCTTGGCTTGATTGCAGTGGTCATGTGTGCGGTGAATCCGTTTATGGGTATGATTAACACGGGCCTTACCAATTTCCTGAATTCTATGAATGAGGGCAGTAAGATTGTACTTGGCTGCGTACTTGGCGGTATGATGGCGATTGACATGGGCGGCCCCTTTAACAAAGCCGCATACGTGTTTGGTACGGCGGCCATTGCTTCCGGCAATTATGACATTATGGCGGCTGTAATGATCGGCGGTATGGTGCCGCCCCTTGCAATTGCACTTGCGACCACTTTTTTCAGGAACAGGTTTACAGCGGAAGAACGTAAAAACGGTATTGTCAACTATATTATGGGGTTAAGCTTTATTACGGAAGGTGCAATTCCCTATGCAGCGGCAGACCCGTTGCGTGTTATCCCGGCGTGCGTATTGGGCGCTGCAACGGCAGGCGGTATTTCCATGGCGTTTAACTGTACGCTTATGGCGCCGCACGGCGGTATATTTGTGTTTGCAGTGGTTGGCAACTGGCCGGTGTATTTGGCGGCGCTGGCAGCGGGAGCCGTGGTCGGTATGCTTTTCCTCGCGCTTTTTAAAAAGCCGGTTGATAAACGGAAAAAAGAACAGGTAAAATAAAACGGTGCAGAAAGGGATGTTTCCCTGAACAATAGTAAAGGAGTGCTTCACAATGGTATCAAAAAAAGTAACGCTTACAAACGGACAGGGGTTTCATATGCGCCCTGCAGGTGTTTTTGCAAATGCAATGGGAAAATTTCAGTCCGACGTATGGATCCATTTTAACGGGAATAAAATAAATGGAAAGAGTCTGATGAATATTATTGCCGCATGTATTAAATGCGGCAGCGAAATTGAGATAGAATGCAGCGGTCCTGATGAGCAGGAAGCGCTTGGCAAAGCGCTTGCGTTGGTTGAATCCGGGCTGGGGGAATAATGCCTTGTGCAAATAATCAAGGGGTGAATGCCATGTTAAAGGGAATAGGTGCTTCCTCAGGAATCGGTATAGGCAAAGTGTTGCTGATCAAAGAGCATGACCTGTCATATGTGCCTAAAGCAGTTGAAAATGTGCAAAGCGAGCTTGCACGCTATCAGAACGCGGTCGAAGATTTTTGCAGTGCAACGCTGGAAAAAGCGGAAAGGCTAAAAAAGACTGCAGGTGAAAAGGAAGCGGAAATTCTGCGGGGGCACGTTTTGATGTTACAGGACCCATATATGCGTGAAGAAATGGAAAAACTCATAGAAAGCGGACAATGTGCAGAAAGCGCACTGGAAAGCGTGTGCGATATGTTTATTTCTATTTTTTCTTCGACGAATGACGATCTTACCAACCAGCGCGCAACGGATGTAAAGGATATTAAAAACGGTATTTTACGTATTTTGCTTGGAAGGGAAGAGGTGGATATTTCCAAGGCTCGGCCGGGTACGGTGCTTGTCACGGCAGAGCTGACACCTTCCATGACGGCCGGAATCTGCAAAGAGAATATAGCCGGAATCATTACGCAGACCGGTTCGAAAACCTCGCACAGCGCTATATTGGCAAGGGCGCTTGAAATACCGGCGGTGCTCAGTTTGGAGCATGCCGCAGATATTTTGCATGACGGGGATATAGTGATCCTGGACGGCGACAGCGGCAAGGTATTGCAATCGCCAGATCCTGCGCAGCTTGCAGACTATACCGCACAGCAAAAGGCCTATTTAGAAGAAAGAAAGGCGCTTAAAGTATTTATCGGAAAACAAACAGCCACAAAAGACGGCTGTATTGTGCAGCTTGCAGCCAATATTGGTACTCCGCTTGACGCGCAGGCGGCCTTTGACAACGACTGTGAAGGCATTGGCCTTTTCAGAACGGAGTTCCTGTTTATGGATCAAACTGCGCTTCCTACGGAGGAAACGCAATTTGAAGCGTATAAAAAAGTTGCGTTGCTTATGAAAGGAAAGCCGGTTATCATCCGTACGCTGGATATTGGCGGCGATAAAGAAATTCCATATTTGGGTTTGCAAAAAGAAGAAAATCCTTTTTTAGGGTTCCGGGCTGTACGTTTTTGCCTGAAACGTACAGATATCTATAAGTCGCAATTGCGCGCTCTGCTCCGCGCAAGCGCATATGGTGATATACGAATCATGGTGCCGCTTGTAACCCGTGTAGAAGAACTGCGCCAGGTCAAAGTGCTGCTTGCGCAGCTTAAAGACGAACTTACAGACCAGGGTGTGCCGTTTAACAGCACCATTCCGCTGGGTGTGATGATGGAAACGCCGGCGTCGGCCGTTATTGCAGATCTGCTTGCAAAAGAAGCTGATTTTTTCAGTATTGGAACAAACGACCTGACGCAGTACACCATGTGCGCCGACAGGGGGAACGCCAATGTTGCATATTTATATTCCCATTACGACCCTGCCGTTTTGCGTATGATCCGGCGTATTATAGCTTGTGCAAAGGATGCGGGTATTTTGGCAGGAATGTGCGGCGAAGCTGCAGCGGATCCATTGCTGATCCCGTTGCTCATATCCTTTGGACTGGAAGAATACAGCGTAAGCCCGACAAGTATTCTTGCAACAAGAAAGGCCATTGCCGCATGGAGTAAGGAGGAGGCGGATCTGCTTGCGCAAAAGGTTATGTCCCTTTCTACACAGCAGGAAGTTTTACGGTGTCTGACTGAACATGCCCGCAGATAATCACATCCGACAATTGTGTGGGACAAACCGGAACAAATGTATATCTGCTATATGTTGTTTGAACAGAAATTTTATAAAAGTGGCTGTAAAAGCAGCGCAGTATAAAAAGGACGAATTGTAAATGAAAAAGATTTTAATCGTGTTTACAGGTGGCACAATTGGCAGCCGTACACAGGGCCGTATCATCAATGTGGACCGGCGGCAATCCCATGCACTGCTTAGCCAGTATGTGCAAAAATATGGAGAAACAGCAAACTTTCTTCCGGTACAGCCGTTACAGCTGTTAAGCGAAAATACAACCTACAGCACCTGGAATAGATTATGCGCATATTTATTTTCAATTGATTTGCAGGCCTTTGACGGTGTGATTATCACGCACGGGTCAGATACCTTATCCTATACTGCGGCGCTTGTAAGCTTTCTTTTGCGCCACACGCCTGTTCCTGTTATGTTGACGGCAGCAGACCGTCCGCTTGCGGATGTAAAAAGCAACGGGCTTGAAAATTTTAAGGCTGCGGTGGATTTTATAACAAACGCGGGGTTAAAAGGCGTTTTTGTATCTTATCGCGACAAACAGGGGAAGCAGGCAATTTATCTTGCTTCACGTCTGTGCCAGGCGGATGCGTATCTGGATGTGTTTACGCCGTTTGGCGGTGCGCCTTTTGGTTATATGGAGCACGGCGCGTTTATTCCAAATATAAGCCCCTGTAATCCAAAGCCCGAAGAACTGCGTGCTGATCAAAAGCCGGTCTTCACGCAACCGCCTGTTTTTATAACCCCTGTGCTTATGGTGCAACCATATCCAAATATGCAGTATGATCTTTTCCCCGTTCAAAATACAAAGGTGGTACTTTTGTACCTGTATCATAGCGCAACGGCCTGTACACAGGGGGAAGAAGCAACCAGTGTGCTTCCATTTATAGAACGTTGCCGCCGGCAGAAAACGGCGGTATATGGCGCATCTTTTAAAAGGCGGCAGGCAAGCGGCCTGTATGCAACGGAGCATGCGCTTTTACAGGCGGGCGTTGCGCCCCTGTTTAACATATCGCCCGAGGCAGCGTATACAAAGCTGTGTATCGCATATAATCAAAATGAAACAGAACCGGAGCGGTTGATGCAACAAACCCTGTTTTTTGAAACGCTTCCTGAAAAATGAACAAAAAAAGCGCACCGTCTGCAGTGGAAAATTGCGGACGGTGCGCTTCCTGACAGTTTGCCAGGATATTTTTAAGCGCGCAGGGCTTTTTTAAAAACAGGCATCTTTTTCTGCCTCAAAAATCAAATGCGGCATATCCATACCGTAGTAATGCTTAATAAACCGGCCTTTTTGCACCATGCCGCAGCGCACGGCCACTCGCTGCGACGGTAGATTGTTGTCACGTATAATGGAACAGATTTTGTCAAGTTCTAAAATGGAAAAAGCATATTCCATGCACCCGCGCGCTGCTTCTGTAGCATATCCACAATGCCAGTACATTTTTTTTAACAGATACCCAATTTCCGGCTCATACCCGGTAGGCAGTTCCTGCATAGTAATGCCTGCCTGCCCGATAAACGCACCAGTCTGCTTTAAAATAACGGCCCACAGGCCAAAGCCATCCTTTCTGTAACGCTGCAGCTGTGTTTGAAGCCATTGCGTAACTTCCTGTGTATCAAAAGCGTGCTCATAAGCATACATAACGTCTTTATCCTGCAGCAGGCCGCACAGGTTTGCAAAATCGTTCTGCTCCAGTTCCCGCAGAAGCAGACGCGGTGTTTCAAATATCGTTTTAGAGTTTCTGCCTCTGCGTTTACAGTATGGAGGAAAACGTTTATGCTGGCGGTGGTATAAAAGGCATTCTCCGCATTTTCCATATCTTGAACACGTTTTCTTTTTGCATGGACAGTGCATCTCAATTGTTTTCTCAAACTTTTGCATACAAGTACCTCGCCTTCAATACATTTTAAAGAATTATGAAATACGGCGTAAACCTGCTTTATACATCTTATATTTTTCCGGTTTTCTCCAAAGAAGACGATAAAATACAGACAAACAGCAAAGGAACAGAGCTTGCTCTGTTCCTCCTGCCATATTTTATTCTTTCACCTCTGTATAGAAAACCTGCAAAATCATTTCATAAAGCGCCTTTTCATCCGGATAAAACTCGGCATATTTCTCTCCCTGTTTTACTGTTCCCGGCACGCTTTCAAATACAGGCTCCATACCTCCGTGCGATATGGAATTCAGCGCAAGATAAGTTACCTTGTCCACAGAAAGGTTGGTTACCATATAGGGAGAAGCTGCTTCGTACAGTTTTAGAGGGACGGAAAGGTCTTTTTTAGTCGAGGTCAGCGCTTTGTTAAGAAACGACTGCAAATAGTTTTTTTGCCGTTCCATCCTGCTGTTGTTTGAATCCAGTTGCTCTGAATCGCGATACCGCACATACCGTTCTGCTTCGTCGCCTACCAACACTACGGTATCTCCGGCGCTGAGCGTTCCGCCATAGGGGGACTGCATGTTCTCCTGCAGTGTGACCTCCACGCCACCGACCGTATCGTTCAGCACGCTAATGGCCTCCAGATCAATTGCAAAGTAAGAATGGATCGGCAGACCGTAGAACAAACGGGAAACAGAACGTACTGTATTTTCACAGCTTGTTTCCTTTCCGTCGCCATAGGCATAAGAAAGACACAGCTGCATCTGGTCCGTTTGCAGGAACTGCCCGCTTTCTGAATAGAGGTTTACATCCACCATTGTATCTCTGGAAATATTAATTACGGTAATCTTCCCTGTAGCGGTATCCAAAGCAACCAGAAAATCTGCGTCCGCCTGCCCGGCAGTACCAATTGTGTTGTTCTCCAGCACCAATTCTTCTTTATCAACACCCATGCATAAAATGCTGGTAACAGTTTCATTAAAGCGGTATGTCTTCCCGTTATAAAAAACAATTTTCCCGTCCTGGTTTGTCTGTACAGGCACGTCGTCAATCACAGGAGCAGACATATCAACGTCCTGATAATCCAACAGCTTGTCATGTCCTATGCTTTGCAGGATAAAAACAGTAGAAACGGTCAACGCGACAAATCCGGCAAGACAGGCAAATACAATCAGCAGGATTTTGCGGACTTTATGTTTTTTGTGCCGTTTTTTTCTTTTAACAAAAATATAATCGTTTAAATCGTCGGTTGCAGTAGAAGCAGACGTGGTTTGTCTGCTCATTTCAGAACCGTCCGTGGGTTCCGGCATATTGCTGTTATCTTGTGAGCTCATCTTTGATCAATACCCCCTGCACCAGATATCTGACACTTTTATTACTGCCAAGACAGGTGCTCAATGTAATAATTTTATCATCCGTGGTAAGCGTCGTATCTTCACGTACATTGCAAAGCATGGAACGCGGGTTTAAACAGTCTTCCAGGTACTGCGCAAAAACGGCTTCATCGGAAAAATCAAACGAATTTAAAATATGCCTGTCGTCGTATTGATAAGCGGCAAATATCCTGTATGTAAGAATATGGCCCGGTGTGTAAATATAAAGCGTATCGTTTTCATTAAAAAAAACAGGATCCTGAAAATAATGCAAGTTTTGAAACATGGTCCCGTTGAGCATATTATGCCCGTATAAAACCGTGTTGGGGTCAGAGAAATCCTTACTGTTTTTCTTTTCCGTATAGATTGTGCCGGCAAATTCATATTCTTTGTATATATTGTGATCTAAATAAAAGCTGTCGGCCTCATAATATGCCTGCGCTACCGGATAATCAATACTGGTATTTGGAATTTTGATCCATGCGTACAAATCCGCATTGATTTCCTGAAGTTTATCAAAATCAATTGGATTCTCTTTATATATAACGCTGCTTGTATCAGTAGCGTCTGTTGCCGCGTTTGTGGAATCGGTAGGCGTTTCCACCAGACCTTTTAACTGCTGCGACGTATAGCCGCTGGAAAAATACCAGATGGCTATGCCAGTGCCAATGGCCGCTGCCACAAGAAAAATGGCCAGCAGCGCAATCCAGAGCTTTGTACGTTTTTTTGTTTTCATATGCAACACCGTCAGCTTGTAAGCCTGAAAAATCAGATCCGAATAAAGAACCTCCGCTGTTCAATAAGAGAAAAGCGGAGGTTTCTAAGCTTCAAAAAACTTTATGCGTCTATTTCGCCTTGGCAGAACGTGTTTTTACCGCAAACAGCGTAACACCCAAGAGCAACAACACGGACAAGCCTGCAAAAACAAAACCATCATAGCCCGTCTGCGGGGAAGTGGGCGAATCATTGCCTGGTCCCGGGGCCGGTTTTTCTGTAGGAGAAGTTGGAACATCTGCCGAAACAGCCTTAAATCCTGCGGTTGCATATATGTCAGAACCGGGGCGAACGACAATACGTTCTGATGAAAGAGTACCTTCAACAATTTCATATTCGCCGCTAATATTCCAAGTGGTAAATATATACCCGTCGTCCACAGTTGCAGTAAGGATAACCTGGTCGCCTTGTTGCATGGTGTCGACAGAGGAATGCGCGCTACCGCCCTGCTGCGCTTCAACCGTAACATTATAAATTACAGGAGCGGTTGGGCTTGGTGCTGCCAAAACCACAACAGAAGAAGCCGAAATCCATAAAACTGCAAACAATACAGCCAATATTTTTTTCATTTTGTATAACCTCCACATAAAAAGGTGAACATATCGTCTATAACTACGTTAATTGTAGCACATCTTTCTAATAAAGTAAATACCTCTTTGCAAAAGTTATAAAATAACTCCTTTGCTGACGAAAAAACTATTTTTATATGAAAAACAGAATCTTCGGGGAGGTGGACGAAACCTTTTTATTTACTTTTCTCTTTATTTTGTTTTTGACGCTTAATGACCTTTAAGCGAGAAAATTCCTCCCTGTCTTTTTCGTCCAGAGCGTCTGTGATAAATTTCACTGTTTCAGTAAAGCGCGGGATCAAAATGTTTTTCAGAGCGTTTGCGCGCTTTTGCGTTTTCTTAATAGAATCCGCCAGCCGGTATACGCTGTTTTCCACTTCAGCAAGCTCGGCGGTCAGCCGTTTTACCTCATTGAATTTCAAATAAGCATCATCCAGTATGGAGTTTGTGGAATACATTCCATAACACAACGGCGGCGTCTCTTCGCTGTCAATAGATAAGATTGGAATTTCAACGCCCATAACGCTGCGATAAGAAAGTTTTATACTGTCTTCCACAGGAATGCTGCGTGAAAGCTCGTCGCAAAAGCCAAGCGTTATGTTGGCTTTTTGCAGCGCGGTATAAGCAGTGCTGTAAGCATTGTCTATCTTGTCCTGAATGGCATTGGCATGCTCTATCAGAGACATCATTTCGCGTATTAAAATGTTGCGTTTTCTGTCCAGAAGCTCATAGCCAACTCTGGCAAGCGCCAACGATTTTTTTGTGTTTATCAAATTTCCCTTGGTGGGAACTGCCTGCACGGCCACAAAATGCACCGCCTTTCAAGTTTAATTTGTATTATGCAGTAACAGAGCAGGGTGCATTACGCAAGCACGCTTTCCTGGTTTGTTTCTTTGTAGTACTGCTCCAAAATATTATCGTCTATACGGTCAAGCTCCGCTTTGGGTAAAGTGCCCAGAAGCTTCCAGCCCAAATCTAGGCTTTGTTCTATCGTACGGTTTTCCGTAAAGCCCTGGTTTACAAAATAGGATTCAAACAGCCTGCCAAACGTAATATATTTTTTGTCGATGGGAGAGAGCTCCTCTTCGCCGATAACAGATGCGAGCGAACGTGCATCTATGACTTTTGCGTAAGAAGCAAACAACTGGTTTGCAAGTGCAGAATGGTCTTCACGCGTATACCCCTGGCCAATTCCATCTTTCATCAAACGGGAAAGCGACGGTAACACATCGACCGGAGGATAAAGCCCCTGTCCTTGCAGGGAACGGCTCAGGACGATCTGGCCTTCTGTAATGTAGCCGGTCAAATCGGGAACCGGGTGGGTAATATCGTCGTTGGGCATAGTTAAAATTGGAATTTGCGTAACGCTTCCGCTCTTTCCCTTGATCATCCCGGCGCGTTCATACAGGGAGGCAAGGTCGGAATACAAATAGCCGGGATACCCCTTCCTTCCCGGGATTTCGCCCTTGGAGGAGCTGAATTCACGCAGCGCCTCCGCATAAGAGGTCATATCGGTCATAATCACCAGTACGTGCATATTCAGGTCAAATGCCAGGTATTCTGCTGCAGTCAGAGCGCAGCGCGGCGTTAAAGTACGTTCAATGATCGGATCGTTGGAAAGGTTTAAAAACATGACGACTCTCTGTAATACGCCCGACTGCTCAAAACTGTGACGAAAATACTCCGCAACATCATTTTTTACGCCCATGGCGGCAAACACAACGCAGAAGCCCTGCCCGGATGCATCGGCAATTTTTGCCTGACGGACAATCTGAACGGCAAGTTCATTGTGCTTCATGCCGGATCCGGAGAAAATTGGAAGCTTCTGTCCTCTGATCAGCGTCATGAGTGTATCAATTGTAGAAACGCCGGTGTTAATATAGTTTCTGGGATATACTCTGGAAACAGGGTTAATCGGCGTGCCGTTGACATTTAAACGCTTTTCTGGAAAAATCTCACCCAGCCCGTCGATCGGTCTTCCTACGCCATCAAAAATACGGCCAATCATTTCCGGTGAAAGCGGTAGTTCCATTGGATGGCCTGTCAGCCTGGTTTTTGTATTTTTAAGCGATACGCCGCGAGTTCCCTCAAAAACCTGGACGACTACGCGCTGTCCCGCTATCTGGACGATTCTTCCCTGGCGGGATGTACCGTCGTCAAGGCGAATATCTACGATCTCTTCATACGAAGCGCCTTGCACGCCGTCTATAACGATCAGAGGGCCGTTAATCTCTTTTACGCCCACATAATCTATAATCATGGTTTTTTACCTTCTTTCGCTGGTGTTATGTCAGGATTCCGTCAGAGAATCAATTGCCTGGTCAATTTCCTTAAGGTAGGCGTCAAACATTTCGGGCTTATCATTAGGGATGTCATATTTCATTTTTGTCAGCTTATCAAACAACCCAAGTTCCAATACTCTGGAAATGGGGATTGCGGCAGAAATCAGATGTTTTGCTTTTTTATGCAGATGCAAAATGGTTTTCATCATCAGCTTCTGTTTGTCAAGTGGTACAAAGGTATCGTCGGCATGGAAAGCATTCTGCTGTAAAAAGCCTACCCGAATAACCCTGGCCGTTTCAATAATCAGTTTCTGATCGTCCGGCAAAACGTCCGCGCCAATTAGCTTTACAATTTCCATTAAACGGTTTTCTTCCTGAAGAATACCGTTGATCTTTCTGCGGTATTTAATAAAATCGTTGCCTTCTTGGGCAATGAACCAGGGATCCAGATCTGTAAAGTATTCGCTGTAGCTTGTGATCCAGTTGATTGCAGGATAATGCCTGGCGTAAGCAAGACTTTTATCAAGCGCCCAAAAACAGCGCGTAAAGCGCTTGGTATTTTGTGTGACCGGTTCGGAAAAATCTGCTCCCTGTGGAGAAACGGCGCCGATAATTGTAACGGAACCTTCACTGCCGCATAAAACGTCGGCGCGTCCGGCACGCTCGTAAAATTCAGAAAGCCTGGAAGGCAGATAAGCGGGGAAGCCCTCCTCAGCCGGCATTTCTTCCAACCTGCCGGAGATTTCGCGCAGGGCTTCCGCCCAGCGCGAGGTGGAGTCGGCCATAATTGCCACGTGATACCCCATATCGCGGTAATATTCCGCAAGGGTAATACCGGTATAGATAGAAGCTTCACGCGCTGCCACAGGCATATTGGATGTGTTGGCGATCAGCACGGTTCTGTCTGTCATGGGGCGCTGTGATTTTGGGTCGATTAGTTCAGAAAATTCATCCAGCACTTGGCTCATTTCATTGCCGCGTTCGCCGCAGCCTACATAAATAATAATGTCGGCATCGCACCATTTGGCAAGCTGATGCTGCGTCATGGTTTTTCCTGTGCCAAACCCACCGGGGATAGCAGCTGTTCCGCCTTTGGAGATAGGGAAAAGCGTGTCAATGATCCTTTGTCCGGTAATCAGCGGCACAGACGCCGGCAGCCTTGTCTGAACGGGACGTGGTATACGGATTGGCCATTGTTGGCAAAGCGTCAGGTCATGTGTTGCGCCGGTATTGTCCTTGATTGTAACAATTGTGTCATGCAGCTTATATTTTCCGTTTGGAGCTGTATAGACGACCTCTCCGGAAAGGGCCGGCGGCGTTAACAGCCGGTGCTCAATAATGGCGGTTTCAGGCAAGACGGCATAAATCTGCCCACCGGCTAAATAATCGCCCGGCCTTACCTTGATGGTGACGTCCCATAGCTTTTGCTCATCCAGGGAAGAAACGGAGGCGCCCCTTTGGATAAATGCACCGGCCTTTTCCTCAATTGCTTTGAGAGGACGTTCAATCCCATCAAAAATGTTGTCGATGATGCCGGGCCCCAATGTTACGTTCATTGGCGCGCCTGTGCCATAGACGGGGTCGCCGGGTTTAAGTCCGGTTGTCTCTTCATAAACCTGTATGGTGGTAAGCTGTTCGGTAATTCCAATAATTTCACCAACAAGCTTTTCCTTTCCAACATAAACCATTTCCATCATTGAAAACGATTTTGTGTTTTTTATGGTAACAACGGGGCCGTTTATTCCATATATCACATTTTGATTTTCCATAAAAACCAATCCTCTCCGATTGCTGTGCACGCAGGCGGTAAAGTGTAAAAGAAATTATTTGACCTTTAATCCGGAATTTTGTAAAAACCATTCCTTTTGGTCAGAAAGCCTGGTATCCAGCGTCTGGTCTACTACAATCCCCAAACTTTCACAATAGGCGTTTATACCGCCGATTTTAATGTCTTTGCTGGTTTTGACCGAGCAAGGTCCGTTAAAGCATGCAGAAAGGTCGCCTTTGAGTCCCTCGTCCTCCGGCTTAATATACAAGACGCAATCATGCCCGTTTAAATAGGCAGAAATCTCTTTTGCGCATTCTTTCATGCGTTCCTTGTACGCATCTGTTTTTGTATATGCGACCAGCTTTTGGGTAGCTTTAGAAAATATATCTTTCATAATCTCTAAACGCTTTTGATAAAGGCGCTGCCTGCCCTGTGCCTCTTTTTGCGCCGCTTGGCTTGCTATACCGGCGCGCATAGCCGCCATTTCTTTCTGAATCAGGTTGTATGCGTCCCGCAGGCCTTCGTCTTCGGCTTTTTTAAGCTCCTGCTGCTTAAAATGTTCAACCTCAGATTCAATCTTATGTTTCTGTTCGTCGGCATACTTCTGTATTGCATGCAGAAAATTGCCTGTTTTATCTTCTCTGGGTTCCATGGTTGAACCATTCCTCTCCGCATAAATTTCATTTAAAAACGCATAGGGGGTGCATTCCCGCTACTATGTATGGCAGCCGGCTTACAGCTTTACGCCGATTGCTTCCTGTACGTACCGTGTAATAGAATCCTTTGTACGGCCGTTGCCATGACGGTCCGGAATTTCTACAATCAGGGGGCGCTGCCTGTTCAACTTCAGGTCATATACCAGTTCAGGGCATAACGACATCAGGCGCTCCGTCATCAGGATCACGCCTACGTCTTCCATTTCCATAGCTTCCTGCAATGCTTGCCTGACTTCATTGTCTTTATGGATGACAATGCCTTCTATCCCGGCAAGGCGCATGCCTATCTGTGTATCTACATTATCACTGATTAAGTAAAAGCGCATAGCTTCACCTGTTTTCCTGTTCTTCAATCGCCGTGGTTTCCAATTTGCTTCTGTTTATCAGGTAAACAAAAGAAGAATGGAAACCAACAGGCCGTACAGGGCGATACCTTCGCCCAATGCAACAAAGATCAAAGCCTTACCAAACGCTTTGGGATCTTCTGATGTAGCACCGATTGCCGCGGGAGCGGCTGCGGCAACGGCAATACCACCGCCAATACCGGAAAGGCCGGTAACAATTGCAGCAGCAAGATATTTCATCCCGTCGGCACCGGCCTGCGCTGCTGCCGCAGCCTGTGAGGGATCTGCATTTGCCGCAGAAGCAACCAGCGGGGTGCATACGCACGCCAAAGCGACAAAAAAGAACGAAATCATCTGGACAGCAACAGCTTTTTGCTTTTTTGCCCCCCTATGGACAGCGCGAATTGCCACAACGACAGAGCCCACAAGAAACACAACTGGAATCATAAGCAGTAAATATTCCATACTAAAACCTCCAAAATGTAAATAAATTTTATTTTATCCGCAGAAGCTGCGGCTAAAAAACAAAAAGTTTTTTATTTGCAAATTTACGGTTCCTTAACCCGCACAGGATCAAATTTTCGCCCTGCGCCAATATAAAAACGGCTGAACATTTCGTAAAATTCAAGCCTCAATACCTGTATGCATACAAGCAGCGCTTCAAGCGCCATAATAAAGATGTTGCCAAGAATGACGATCACAACATACCCGGGAATCCCCAGCGCCTTCATGCCAAGGTCTGCAAGGGTGAAGACAACCAGCATCATACCGGCGTGTACAAGGACGAACGCGCCCACGCGCAGAAACGACATGGTGTTGGTTACATAGCTTAAAAGGGTTTCTAAGAGCTCAAAGGCATTTTGCATGCAGTATTCGCCCCAACTTTCGGGTTTCCAGTTTTTCTTTCTCGCAACAAGCTTTCCAAGTGGTTCCCGCAGAAAAATTAAAACTAAGGGAAGAATAATCAGGCAAAGCACGTAAGGCAAATTCATAACAGGCAAACCAAATACAAGCTGTATTACAGCGCCGCCGATCAGCGAAGCGTAAAAGATAAAACCCGCAAGCCCGCTTGCGCCAAAAAGTCCGTTTTCAAAATCGCGCCGCTTTAAAGAAGAATACATGTTTAAAAACATGGATATACAGACAAGCGTAACGCCGATAGCGACAGCGGCAAAAATCAGCGTCATGGCGTTTTCCATAACCTCAAACGGCTTTTCTGCAAAACCCAGCGCTTTATAAGCAGGGTCAAGCGCGTGTTCATATCCAAAGACAGAACCGTATGCACACCCAAATATTGCCGAGGAAATACCGCAGGGGACTAAAATTTTGCCTACGGCCAGTTTTTTAAGTTTCCACATGAGATACCCTGCAATTGAAACACAGATACCCTGTCCCAGATCGCCAAACATAATCCCAAACAGAACAGTGAACGTAATGGCGACAAAAGCAGTCGGGTCAATTTCGTTATAACAGGGAAGGCCGTACATATCCACAAAAAATTCAAACGGCCTTGTAAAAATATTGTTTTTCAGTTTGATCGGCGGGGAATGCTTAAGTTCGTCCTTACCGTCGCTGACTGTGCATTCTACGCTGCTTATTGCGTTTAGCTTTTTTAAAAAACCGCTTTCCTCTTCCTGTGGAATCCATCCGACAAGAATAAAGCTTTTATGATATTTTAAGACATTTTTCCTGATGTTGTAGCAGGTGTCAAGCGCGGAAAGCTTGGAGTAATATTTATTACACATGCCAAGCTGCGATTCTTTGAAAAATTCTACCTCTGCCGTAGCCTTTTCCAAGTCTTTTTGTAATGTGGCAAGCGCATTGTTCAGCTTTACATAATGCCGTTCCGGCGTGCTGTCTATGTCGGAGATATCATAACGTTCAAAAAACAGGTTCGAAAAAATCCGGTCAATTTCTTCGCTTTGGTCTATAGGCGCAATATATACGCCCCAATAATGCGTATCGTCTCTAGTACAGGGAAAGAAAACCAGATATGGATTGCTGCTGTAATTTTTCAGCTTTTCAAAGCTTTCCTTTGGCAGCCTGCCAAAAGTGGTTTTTACATACCGGCAGGCGGAAATTTTATCCATTTCCAGGTCTATGCCAAGAAAGTGCGACGTTTCTTCTATGCTTCGTTTACATTGTTCAATTTTTTGCTCGCATTCTGCCTGCTTTGCAAGAAGGCAGCCGAGTTCCCTCGTTAAAAACCCCACGTATTCGGAAAGCTGCGCTTCATTTGCCTGAAAACGTTTTATGTCGACAAGCGACGGCCTGATGCCAGCCATATCCAGAATTTCCTTAAGGTCTGCAAGAAGGTCGCTGTATGGATTTCGGTCCGTAAGCGGTATGAAATTTTTTGTGTCCGAATAAAAGTTGGAAGCTTCATCCGGATGGAAAATCTGGGAATCCCCGCACACCCTTATTACCTTGTCGAGGTCGGACATCAGTCCTATAATCCCGATAGATTTTACTGGTGCGACTGCCATTTTGTACCCTCCCTTAACTGCAGAAAAATGGAAAATCCGCTAACTGTAAATCAAAAGCTTTTTGATCTCTTCCGGGTCGATTTTGTACCGGACCCCTTCAATAATATTCACAACATTAGAAAGTTCGGCTTCTTCCAGAAAAATGTAGGACATCATGACAACGGTGGGGTATGTCGAAAAACGAATGCTTTTCCGGCCCAGATTGTATCTGCCCCTTGCAGATATTTCACCTGCATAATTATACTCCATTTTAGAAATCGCTCTGCCTGCAATAGTACCCTGCATAATAGAAAAGAGTTCTTTAGAGGTCTGCGCGTTGCACATGTCGGCAATATGTTTTTCGCTCAGCGTGCCAAATGGCAAAAGCTGAGGTTTAATGAGGTCGCTGTTCAGATGGTAATACTTTTTAAGGCGTAAAATACGAACAAAATTAACCAGGTCAATATTGCTGGTAAAAAGATGGCGCAATTCTTTTTTTTGCCTGCCGTGTGTATATTTATCAATAATTGAAAAAACAACGGTATAAAGATACGTATACAGCGCGTTTTCAATCGAAGGCAGGTCAAGCTGGCTGTGCTCTTTTGGAATAAATTTTGTAAGGATCGTTTTATAAGGTGTGTTTCCCAATGTATTTAAAAAGTCGGCGTATGTTTTGGCCTTTGCCAGGGCGTTCAGGTCAATGTTGGTATGGCTGTTAAAATACATGGGCAGCGCGTACAGATATTCTTCGGCTTTTCCGGAGTTTAGCAACATCAAAAAGTGCATGATCTGTTTGATTTCCGTGCGAAGAATAATATACTGTGAAAAATGCTCGCCTGCCGATATTTCATACCGGCATAAAGAGGCAAAATCATAAAACAGCTGTTGGCGCAAAATCAGTTCCAGCTGGCCGCGGTGTACGTCGCGTTCGCTTACGCTGTTTAAAAGCGGTGCGTATTTTGTATGGTTTTTCAAATAGGATAAGACCTCAGGTACGCTTGTACAGGCAAGCAGACCGGCGTAGTCTTTTTCTGTCAGGCGCTTGCCATACATCGCTCTTGCTTTGGATAAAACTGCGTTTGAAGCATATGCAATCGCCATCAAACCGCTCCTTTCCGCATGTCCTGTGTAAAAAAAGTAAAATCTTCAGCGTAAAACCTGCTTTACAATTTCCTCTATCCAGCGGTCGCCGTTTTGCTGATACAGCGCCTCCATTGCCTGCAGGCATTCTTCCTGCGCAAGCGCCGTGTTTTCCAGGCGGTCCTGCGCAATTTTACGCTCTGTTTTTTCATTTATCTTTATCCTTTGCCTTGCGCGCTCTATAAAATCATTGTAAATTTTTTCTTTTGCTTTTACAATATCCTGTTCAGACGTAGCCTTCTCACGCTGCGCCTGCGCTGTAAGCTCCCGCGCTTTTTCATCCATTTCAACGATTTTTGCAATCATATCCTGCATAAGGCAATCCCTCCCTGCAATCTGGAAATCCAATATACATCAAAGGCGAGGTTCGGTATCCCTCGCCCTGGCGTAACACGCAATCCTTCCATATATGATAAAATGTTTGATAAAATATAGTTTACGCCCAACTGCTGCTATTATATTCCTGTTTTTTTGATTTTACAATGTGCAATTCCGCCAACAAAAAATACACATTGCAGTTTCTAATTTAGATAACCTAACAGAGATGGAAACATATAAAAACAGCTTAGTTTTTCAAGCTTTGCAGCGGCGCGGGAATTCTGCCGCCTCTTGCAATAAATTTTGCGGGGGAGGCCGTGTTGACCGGCATAACCGGGCCGCCGCCCAGCAGGCCGCCAAAGTAAAGCGTGTCACCCGCTTTTTTTCCGATTGCCGGAATCAGCCGGACGGCTGTCGTTTTGGAATTGACCATACCAATAGCCGCTTCATCGGCAATAATAGCCGATATTACCTCTGGGGGGGTATCGCCGGGAATATTGATCATATCCAGCCCCACAGAGCAGACCGCTGTCATGGCCTCCAGTTTGTTGAGAGACAGGCAACCGCATTGCGCGGCTGCAATCATGCCTGCGTCTTCCGTTACAGGAATAAACGCGCCGGAAAGACCGCCTACGTGGGAAGAGGCCATTGTTCCCCCTTTTTTAACCGCGTCGTTTAAAAGCGCCAGTGCTGCGGTGGTGCCGTGGCAACCGCAGGTTTCAAGCCCCATTTCCTCCAAAATATGGGCAACGCTGTCGCCTACGGCTGGTGTGGGCGCAAGGGAAAGGTCGACGATTCCAAACGGTACGCAAAGACGCTTGGATGCTTCCCGCGCCACCAGCTGGCCAGTGCGCGTAATTTTAAACGCCGTGCGTTTGATCAAATCTGCAACAGCGGTAATGTCGCAGTTTGGGTTTTTGGCAAGCACCGCCCGCACGACCCCGGGGCCAGAAACCCCCACGTTAATTACGCAGTCCGGCTCGCCGGGGCCGTGGAAAGCACCAGCCATAAACGGATTATCTTCCGGGGCGTTGCAAAAAACCACCAGCTTTGCGGCGCCAATGCAATCTCTGTCCGCCGTCTGCTGCGCCGTTTGCTGAATAATCCGGCCCATTTTCGCAACGGCGTCCATATTGATGCCGGCTTTCGTACTGCCTATATTGACCGAAGCACATACGTGTTCGGTTTCTGCGAGCGCCTGCGGAATACTTTGTATCAACGCATAATCGCCGGAGGCAAAGCCCTTTTGTACAAGCGCGGTATAGCCGCCGATAAAGTTCACACCCGTTGCATTGGCTGCCTGTTCAAGCGCATGGGCAAATTTTACAGGATTATGCGTGGGACAAGCTGCCGCAATCATGGCAATCGGCGTAACGGAAATCCGCTTGTGTATAATCGGAATCCCATATTCCTTGCTGATATTATCCCCTGTTTTTACTAAATCTTTGGCGTAGCGGCAAATTTTATCGTAAATTTTCTGGCATGCGCTGCTTATGTCGCTGTCAATACAGTCCAGCAGGGAAATCCCCATCGTAATTGTACGCACGTCCAGATTTTCGTTGTCTATCATTTGTATAGTTTCCAATATATCATGGGAATTGATCATAAAAACCTCCGTGTTTCTTCCGTGTTATAAAAACGGTTGCTTAACAGGCCTGTGTTAGATTCTGTGCATGGAGTTGAAAATGTCCTCATGCATTACATGAATTTTTAATCCCATTTCACTGCCGAGCGCTTCCAGTTCATCGGAAAGAGTTTCCAGTGAAACGGTTGCTTTTGCAATGTCTACAAGCATGATCATAGCGAACATTTCCTGCAGTACCGACTGCGTTACCTCCATTACATTTATGCCGGATTCGGCGCATTTTTGTGAAACCTTTGCAAGAATCCCGACTGTATCTTTGCCGATAACGGTAATAAAAGCGCGCATATGCAAATATCCTCCGATTTTATAGAAATTTTTTCTTGCAAAATATTATCTTCTTTTTCCTGTCGCGTGTCAATAGAAAACAGGGAAATTGCCAAATTTCCAGCTGTGTTTTCCATAAGCGGAAACCGCCGTTTCTTGTGTGAGATGGGGCTTTATGTTATAATAAAACGCAAAGGATGTGTGATAAAAATGAAACAGATTCCAATATGCGACAGCCATGTGCATAGCAACTGTTCGTTTGATGCGCAGGATTCTGTCGATGCAATATGTGCGCAAGCTGAAAGGCTTGGCTTGTATGCCGTTACCTTTACAGATCACTGTGAGGTCCCCATGTATGAAAAGCCGGATCGCAGTGAATTTGGGGATTTTAAAGCTCTGCTGCCGCAGGCGGTGCGGCAGGTGCGCGATGCACAAAAGCAATACAAAGGCAGGTTGCGCGTCTATTGCGGAATAGAGCTTGGCGAGCCCTTGCAGGATCTTACGGCGGCGCAAAAGGCGTTGGCGCTTACAGAGTACGATTTTGTACTTTGTTCCCTGCATAATATAAAGGGGGAACGCGATTTTTACTGGCTTAGTTATGACAGAAATACGGTGCACGATATATTGACCCGTTATTTTAACGAGCTTTTGTGCAGCGTGCAGTGGAATGGTTTTGACAGTCTTGCGCATCTTACGTATCCACTGCGGTATATTAAGAAAAACGGGAAGATGGATGTGGATTTAAACGATTACAGTGCGCAGATTGATGCAATCCTGCGCGCCCTTATCAAAAATGGGAAAGCGTTGGAGGTCAATACCTCCGGACTGCGGCAGGAAATTGGTCAAACCCTGCCCGGGGAAATTGTTTTACGGCGCTTTAAAGAGCTGGGAGGACGGTACGTGACAGTCGGGTCGGATGCGCACCGTTGTGCAGATCTTGCCAAAGGGATAAAAGAGGGGTATGCGCTTTTGAAAAAATGCGGGTTTACACATTATACAGTTTATGAAAAACACACGCCGGTTGAGATAGCGTTATAATGAACCATAAAGGGAAAATGCAAAATAGCCGGCGTCTCATAAGGGAATAAATCGTTTTCAGGTAGAAACCGGCGTGACTTAACACGCCGGTTTTGATTTGTTTAAGGCTTCTCCTCCAATTTTCAAAGGGATTTGGATTTTTTCTGCATTGGTAAAGCACCTGTTTTTGGATAAATTTATATTTATAAATTTACTTTTTTAGTAAAGAAAAGATACCGTGGACCCGTGTTTGATAATTGCTTCTGGCATTACTCCGCTTCTCGCAGGCGGTTTACAATTGTTTCCCTGTTGAGAGAGCAATACATTCTCTCAGGCGTTATAAAGCAAACTGCCAGGATTGTGAAAGCTATGATTGCCGCAGGAATAAACGGATAGGTAAAGACAGCAAAGCTCACTTGCTGCTGAAACAGTCTGAAAACACCGTATGCAATGAGATTGCCAACAGATAAAACGAGAAGCAGCGTGATACCTGCATAGCAAAGCCCTTCGCTTATCAGCATGTTCCGAATCTGCCTGCGGCTCATCCCAATGGATTCAAGCGTTGCCAATTCACGTTTGCGGGCCATAACGCTAACCGACATGATATTTACAAAATTGAGAATTCCAATGAGAGCAATCACAAGCGAAATACTTCCGCCAAGAACCAGTACGGCCATTTTTGCACGGCTGAGTTCTTCCATTGCTTCCATTTTTGACGTCAGTGAGATTTCAGAATCATTTCCGATGATCCGTTTTAGTGCAATCAAAGCGTTTTGTTCATAATCGCTGGAAACATTCAAGTCAAGCCGCATTGCAGTTGGCTTTCCAAACCATTCTTGCATCACAGTATTTGACACAACCACAGTGGGCGAGAGGCCGGACCCAACACCTTTATAGTTGAAGGGAACAAAGCCACCGGGGGCTATTTTCTTTCTTTGGAGCTTGGCATTGTCGTTTTCACCCCGATCAAGTGGTGAAATTGTCAGCTCGTGAATATTTGAGAATAATTTGGGACTGTCTGTCGCAATCAGCGCAATTTCTCCACGCTCAAAAGCCGCAACATCAACCGGATTGCCAAGTGTGTCACGATAGTCTGCCAGCGTTTCCCCGTCAACACCAAGAATGAATCCGCTGAAATTTTCAGCGATATCTTGTTGTGTTAAACCGGCAATCTGTTCCTGTCTGGGATGATTGGAAATATATTCGCTGAAAGCGTCCGAGTAATCCATGCTTATTTTTCCCCAAGTGGTGGTATGCAGGCTTTCCACTCCAGGAATTGACGCTGCCTGTCCTGTGAAGAAATCATCAAACTTTTGTGCCGGCCATACCTCGTTTTCCAATACAAAATCACTATCAACGGTGGAATCCACATAGTTTGTGACGTCTATGCTAAATACCAGTGTAGTAATCGATAAAAATGTCGTTACGCCTAAAAACAAACTGAGTAATACCACGCCGGCACGTTTTTTATCCCGGAAGACAGTACGCCAGGCCATCCTGTACGGTTTTCCATGCACAAATGACCGGGTGTTTTTTATTTTACCTGCCGCTTCCGTATATTTCTGTGCTTCTATGGGAGAAATGCTAGCCGCTTTTCTGGCTGGTTTTGACGCGCCTAATAGCGCCGTAAGCAGCGGAAAGGCCACCGCGCCTGCATAAATAAGCGGAGAAAACGACACAACTGCTTCATTTGCAGAAACGGCCCCAAGTTCTGAAATAAAGAATGGAACAATTCTCAGCGAAAGCAGCAGCGAGAGGATAATTCCAACGGGTATTCCAATAAGGCAAAGACGTATGATCTGCCTGATGACAATTCGCTTAATCTGTTTCGGCGTTGCTCCAAGCGTTTTAAGAAGCCCGTAAAACCGCACGTCACGGGAGATAGAAATATACAGGACATTATAAATTAATAGATAACCTGTAAAAATCAGGAAAACCACGATAGCGCATAAAGAAAATAATGTAGTGACTTCACGTCCCACATCCGTATTATAAATTTGTACTTCTGCAACCGGCTGATCTTCTGACAACCCCAGATCAGACGCCAATGCGTCGCAATATTCTGAAACACGCGATTCGTCCGCAAACAAAAGCGACACAGAGCCGTCTTTTTCCACAGTTTTTCCATATCTTTGTGATAGTTCCTGCGAAACAAAAATTACATCCGCAGCATCGGTTGATTGAACAAACGCATAACTTGTAAACCATCCTGACAAGCGGAAGGTTTCCTGAATCAGCGCCCCCTTGTTTTCGCTGTCTGTATAGTAAGCAAGGGGGATTTCCATATCAATAGACGGGGCGTCAATTCCCATCCGTTTCAGTACGGAAAGAGAAACCATGATTTCATTTTCTTTTTCAGGATAGTTTCCCTGTATATCCACATAAGCGGGGGCGCGCAGTTTTTCCCATTCGGTTTGGTCAAAATAGTGCAGGGTCAAACTGATTTTTCCCATTTCCACCGTATTCTTTACAAAACCGACGCTGTTGCCGGTGCCAACCGCTTTTACATAATCCAAAGTGTGAAGCCGTTTCAACTGTGAAGCGGTGGGATGCCCCACTGCGGCGTGCGCCATCGTGCCCGCAAAGCGTATTTGCTCCATTTTTACAGATTCTAAAAGGCTCATGCCAATGCTGAAAACAGACCCAATCAATAAGGTCGTAAGCATAATAGCCATGACAATAAAAAAGTTTCGCCTTTTATTGGTTTTCAGGCTTCTTTTTGTCAGTTTCTTAATAATTGCGCTGGTATCGTTTTCAAATGGCAGCGTCATTTTCCCACCTCCTCAGTTTACAATCCTGCCATCCTCAATCCGAACAATACGGTCGGCAAGTTGGGCAATCTCATTGTTATGCGTAATCATCACCAGGGTTTGGTTGAATTCCCGGCTGGTGCGTTGAAGCAGGCCAAGAACGTCAGCGCTGGTTTTGCTGTCCAGGTTGCCGGTAGGTTCATCGGCCAGCACGATGGCCGGTCTTGTAATCAGAGCGCGAGCAATCGCCACACGCTGCTGCTGGCCGCCAGAGAGGTGATTGGGCATATTCCGGAGCTTGTCTTTCAGCCCCAGCATCTCCACTGCCTCGTCCATAAAACGCTGCTTCACCGTATCGCCGTCCAGTTCCACGGGCAGAACAATATTTTCATACACATTGAGAATCGGAACAAGATTGTAGTTCTGGAACACAAAGCCAATATTGCGGCGGCGGAAGATGGTAAGCTGTTCGTCGTCCATCTTTGCCAGTTCCTTGTCCTGTACAATGACGCTGCCGGATGTGGGAATGTCCAGCCCGCCCATCATGTGCAGCAGCGTAGATTTGCCGGAACCGGAAGTACCGACCACGGCCACAAATTCCCCTTCCTGCACAGAGAGGTTCACACCGTCCAGAGCACGGGTGATGTTCGGTTCGGCGCCATAGTATTTTTTCAGGTCTGTTGTTTGTAAGATACTCATAAGAATACCGCCTTTCTTCGTTTGATAGGAAAAGAGTAACGGCCAAATGTTGCAGAAATGTCCTAAATTCAAGCCCTATAAAATTTTTTGTAAAAAGCGGCGGTCCGTACAGAGCAGACCGCCGCCTGATTATTTCCGTGGCAGAAACGCCGAAAAGGTGGAGCCTTTCCCAACCTCGGAAGTCACCGTGATATAGCCGCCCTGCATGGTGATAATCTCTCGGGCAAGGTACAGGCCGATGCCGATCCCGTCCACATCATGTACAGATTCCTCCCGATAAAAACGCTTGAAGATCGCTGCCTGTTCGCGCTCCGGGATGCCCCGGCCCGTGTCTGTCACATCAATTTTCAGATACATCTCCCAATCCTGAACGTCCACTCCCATGCTGCCGCCGGCAGGCGTGTATTTCACCGCGTTGTCCAGCAGATTGAACAGAGCCTCGGAAGTCCACCGGCTGTCATGGAAAACCGTTAGCCCCTCTGGGCAGTTCACGGTCAATGTAATGTTCTTTTTCTCCATCAGGGCCAAAATTCCATTGATGGCGGCCGCCAAAGCATCTTCAATGGGAGCGTTCTTTTTTTCCAGAGCAATCGCACCGGACTCCAGCCGGGAGGTTTTCACCATCGCCTGAATCAGAAAGTCCAACTTGTCGAGCTGGCTGCCGGTAGCCTGCAAAAACGTCTTTCGCTGCTCCCTGGTAATCGAGCGGGTCAGCATAGTTTCATTGAGCATCTTCAAATTGGCGATGGGTGTTTTGGTTTGGTGAGAAATATCTGATAACAGCGATTGCAGATTGTCTTTCTCCTTTGCGATGGTATTTCGATTTTTCTGCATGGTATTGTAAAGCCGTTCCAGGTGGTGGCTGATCCGCGCCAACAGCGTTTCCGCTTCATAGGCCATCTCCGGCCGGGCGGCGTTGTCCATCATATCGTCCAGCGTCCGGCACAGACTGTCGGCAAACAATGTCAGCTTCTTTTGAAAAAAGTGCAGAAAGATCCCGCCCCATACCAGGAGAGCGGCGGTGAACAACGCCCCGTACAGAACCAGCCACAGGTCTTTTGTTACCAGAAACAGGCAAAGCAGCAGGATTGCAGAGGCCGCAAGGATACCGCAGGCAATGAGCCACAGGAATTTTTTCATGGACAGTTTTTCCATTTTATTTTGTCTCACCGCCGATCCACTGATAGCCCATGCCGTAGGCCGTCTTAATATACTTGCGATCCTCTGTTTCAATTTTTTTGCGGATGCGGCTGATGATGGTCGTCAGGGTATGCTCGTCCACAAAGTCCCCATCAATGTCCCACAGTTTTTCTAACATCTGCCGCTTTGTCAGGATGATACGGGGGTTTTTTACGAACAGGAACAAAGTGCGATACTCCTTCGGGGTAAAGTCCAGCGGCTTTCCGGCAAGGGCCGCGCTCTGCTCGGAAAAATCGATTCTCAAAAAGCTGTCGTCAAACAGATCGTGCCGAGGAGCGTGCAGTTCCATATTGGCAAAGACCGCCGCCACCTTCTTGCAAAGCACCGTCACAGAAAAGGGCTTTGTCACATAGTCTGCGCCGCCCGCTTCGTAGCCCCTTAGTATATCGTTTTCCCTGTCGTTGGCTGTGATGAAGATGATGTAGGTGTGCGGGCCCCGCCCCCGGATTTCCTCGCACAGGTCAAGCCCGCTGCCGTCGGGCAGATTGACATCAAGGAGAGCAACATCAAATTTATTTTCCTTCAAATGCGCAATGGCATCCTTGTATTTGTAGGCCGATATAACATCGTAGCCATCCGACGACAGGTTATATCCCAGGGTACGGTTCAAAAGGATATCATCCTCCACAATCAAAATCTTTTTCATGCGTTCACTTCCTCTCTTTTCAGTATGCACATTTTTTATCTTAAAGCCGAAATGTTGCAGAAATGTCCTAAAATGCAAAACTTTTTATATTGTATCACTACTTGCAAGCAATGCAATGATCTGCCTGTTTGCAATCTTGGGTCGAAAAATTCGCCCTAAAAGCGTTTGTTGAGAGATAATCCCCCAAAGCCCCCAGGATTGCCGCCTTTGGCAGCAACGGCGTGTCCCGCGGAGGCCGAAAAATTGTTGGAAGAAGAAAAGAAAAACCCTATGTAAATGGTTATCCCATTCACATAGAGTCTTCTTATTTCCCGTTTGCTTGGCACAGGTCAGTGTTCTATCAATATTTCTTTATGCTTCCCTGCCATTTGCATCCCCTTTTTATCTGGTGTTTCCCAGAGAATTTTGGCTTTCCGCCTTCAGATAAGCGTTGATAAAACCGTCTATGTCCCCGTCCATAACAGCGTTTATATTACTCGATTCAAATCCTGTACGATGATCCTTTGCCAGCGTGTAAGGCATAAAAACATACGAGCGTATTTGTGACCCCCATGTGATTTCTTTTTGCACGCCTTTAATGTCCTCAATTTTGTCCAGATGTTCACGCTCCTTGATCTCCACCAGCCTGGAGGTCAGCATTTTCATGGCAACCTCCCGGTTTTGGTGCTGGCTTCTTTCCACCTGGCAAGAGACAACAATGCCCGTTGGAATATGTGTCAGACGTACGGCCGAGGAGGTTTTGTTGACCTTTTGGCCGCCTGCTCCGCTTGCGCGGTACACATCCATCTTAATATCTTCCGGGTTAATGTGCACTTCAATCGTATCGTCAATTTCGGGCATAACCTCCAAAGACGCAAACGAGGTATGGCGCCTGCCGGAAGAATCAAAGGGGGATACGCGCACCAGTCTGTGTACGCCCGCTTCGCTTTTTAAATACCCGTAAGCGTTTAAGCCTTCCACCAGAATTACGGCGCTTTTAAGTCCCGCCTCTTCACCGTCAAGATAATCCAGCGTTTTAACCTTGAAATCATGGCGTTCAGCCCACCGGCTGTACATTCTGTAAAGCATTTCCGCCCAGTCCTGCGCCTCTGTCCCGCCGGAGCCCGCGTGAAAGGTTAAAATAGCGTTCTTGCCGTCGTACTCCCCGGTCAGCAGCGTGGAAAGACGCTGTGCTTCCAAATTGTTTTTTACCTTTTCTACTTCAGCTTGCGCTTCCTCAAGCAAAGAAAGGTCCTCTTCTTCATCTGCCAGCTCAATGAGGGCGTGGGTATCTTCATACGCAGCAGTAAGTTCCCTGTAGTTTTGTACTTTGTTCTTGAGCATGCTTGTGCGCTGCAAAATTTTCTGGGAATTTTCCATGTCGTCCCAAAAGCCTGGTTCGGCAGCGCGATGTTCCAGCTGCTCTATCTCAGATTCCATAGCCTTCAGGCCAAGTGCGTCTGCAAGGTCTTCTATTTCCGGCAAAAGCCTTTCCAGCTCCAGGCGCAACTCCTCAAACTGTATCATCGTATCATCCTTTAATCGTTATTCTATTTTATTATATTGTATTTATATGGAAAAGTAAAGGCTTTCCACCTGCCGTGTGATTTGACATTTTCCATGGCTTGGCTTATACTGAAACGCAGATAAGTTTTAATGAAAAGAGCGAAAGCTTATGATTACCGATATGACAAAAGGCAGCCCGGCAAAGATGCTTTGGGCTTTTTCTCTGCCCATGTTGTGCAGCAGCATTTTTCAGCAAATGTACAATATGGCGGACAGTATTATTGCAGGCCGGTTTATCGGGGAAGATGCACTGGCGGCAGTTGGCGTTTCTTACCCGCTCACAATGATTTTTATGGCGGTTGCTATGGGCTGCAGCATTGGCTGCAGCGTTATTATTTCCCAGATGTTCGGTGCAAAGCAGTACACGCAAATGAAGTTGGCGGTGAACACCTCGTTTATTTCCTGTATGGTGCTGAGCGTTTTGCTGACTGTGGCGGGTTTGCTGTTGTGCAATCCGCTTATGTCGCTTTTAAATACGCCAAACAACATTTTTGCAGACAGCGAAACCTACCTGCAGGTGTATATTTTAGGCTTGTTTTTTCTGTTTCTGTATAATATCAGTACCGGTACGTTTACCGCGCTGGGCGACTCAAAAACACCGCTTTATTTTTTGATTGCATCGTCTGTTGCCAATATTTTGCTGGATTTGCTTTTTGTAACCGCGTTTCATATGGGTGTGGCGGGCGTTGCCTGGGCGACGTTTCTGGCGCAGGGGGCGGCTTCGGTGCTTGCGTTTACTTTTTTGGTTTTCAGAATGCGCAGGATTCCATCTGCAAATAAAGCTCGTTTGTTTTCGCTGCTTATGCTGAAAAAGATCGGCATTGTCGCCATACCAAGCATTCTGCAGCAGAGCTTTATCTCTGTGGGTAATCTGTGTATACAGGGGATGATCAACAGCTATGGCTCCGCCGTTGCTGCAGGCTATTCAGCCGCGGTCAAACTGAATACTTTTGCACTCACGTCGTTTACGGCCCTTGCCAACGGGCTTTCAAGCTTTACTGCGCAGAATATTGGCGCGGGGCAGGCGGTACGTGTGAAAAAAGGGTTTCGCGCTGGCGTTACAATAGTAATGCTGGTGTGTATTCCGTTTTTTGCTGCGTTTTTCTTTTTTGGCAAGAGTATGATCGGCCTGTTTCTGGACAGTGCGCAGGCACAAAGCACGATAGCAGTAGACACAGGTGTACAGTTTTTGCAGATTGTTTCCCCTTTTTATTTTATTATTGTAGTCAAGCTGATGGCTGACAGCGTTTTGCGGGGAGCCAGCGCTATGGTGCCGTTTATGGTTACAACCTTTGCAGACCTTGTTCTGCGTGTGGTCTTGGCGTTTGCACTGTCGCCTGCATTTCATACCACAGGGATATGGGCGTCCTGGCCGATCGGCTGGGTTGCCGCCTCTGTAATGTCGGTGGCGTTTTACCTGGCTGGGTTGTGGAATCCGCAAAAACGGCGGAAAGAAAAAGCATATTGACAATGGAGGAAAAGCCGTGCCCCAAATTTATTATACCAAAGCAGAATCTGCGCAGTGCCACGTAAAGCATGCGCAGGCGTATCTTTCGGCGCAGAGATACCAAAAATTTCAAAGGCTGTATTTTGAAGACGACAAGCTTCGTTGCCTTGCAGCCGGAATGCTGCTGCGAAAAATTTTTGGTGAAGAGAAAACCAGAAATGTCCGTTTCAATGCGTACGGCAAACCATATATTGAAAACGACGCGTTTTTTAGCCTTGCGCACAGCGGGGAATTTGTTGTGCTCGCCGTGGACGAATTCCCCGTCGGGATAGATATTGAGTTCCGGAAAAAAAGAGAATACATGGGGATTGCCGGTTTAAGCTTTCATCCGGAGGAGCTCGAGCAGCTGCAGAAAAGCGCTGACCGGGAAAAAATGTTTTACAGCCTGTGGGTCCTAAAGGAAAGCTACGTTAAGCAAAAGGGCGTGGGGTTCCATATGCCGTTGAAAAGCTTTTATTTTGATCTTTCAAACGGGGTGACGCTACACACACAGCAAAAGGAGGAGCAGCTGCACTTTTACCTGACCGATGCTTTTCCAGGCTATATGGCGGCTTTATGTACCCGTTCGGCCTTTTATAATAAAACGTTTGCGTATGTCCCGCTTTCATAAAACCGGAAACGGCAAATTTGGCAGATAAAATCTAGGTGCTTATGTATTCCTTTGTGTTTTTTGTCCGCTTCTTAAAAAGTATGCCTACCAATGACCAAAATTGTCTATATTTTGTATGTGTAAATTAGAAAACTCTACAATTTTACAAGATTTTGTGTTTCATATAGAAAAAGCAAACGATCTGTGCTACAATGGACCTATAATTTATGGGTTTGGTTGTGCAAAATTATATTTTGTTGCAATTGCAACTGTATAAATTCTTTATGCGCGTTAAACTGAATAAGGACTTTATATGCCTGACGGGTAATTGTGGAGCACCACAGTGGCGTATAAAGCCGTGTAAGCCGACCGTCTGGGCAGTCCTGTTTTGCTGGGATTGCCTTTTTCTTTTTAAAGTAAAAGAGAAAAATAAAAAAGATTGCCCGGGTGGTCATGAAAAAATACAGCCGCTTTTTAAAGGAGGAATTGCTATATGTATGCACAATGGAAAGGCTTTCAGCAGGGAAACTGGGTAAAAGAGATCGACGTACGTGATTTTATTCAGAAAAACTATACGCCGTATGAAGGCGGGGCGGATTTTCTGTGCGGCCCCACACAGCGCACAAAACAGCTGTACCAAAATTTAAAGGGCCTCTTTGAAGCGGAGCGCGCGCGCGGCGGCGTGCTGGATATCGACGTCACAACCGTGTCTTCCCTTACGCATTATGCGCCCGGGTATCTGGATAAAGAAAAAGAGCTGATCGTAGGGCTGCAGACAGATATGCCTTTAAAACGCGGGGTAAATCCCTTTGGAGGGATCCGCATGGCAAGGCAGGCGTGTGAAAATTACGGCTACAAGCTGTCGGATGAAATAGAAAAGGAATTTGCCTTCAGAACCACGCATAACGACGGCGTTTTCAGGGTCTATACGGATGAAATGCGCCGTGCAAGGAAAATTGGTGTAATTACCGGACTGCCGGATGCATATGGCAGAGGTAGAATTATAGGCGACTATCGAAGAGTGGCGCTTTATGGTGTAGATCTGCTGATTGAAGGCAAAAAGCGCGATAAAGAACAGATTGGGGCGGGGATTATGAATGCGGAAAGCATTCAGCTCAGCGAAGAGCTTTACCGCCAGATTTCTTTTCTGGAAAAATTGAAAACCATGGCGCAAATGTATGGGTTTGATATCGGCACTCCAGCCCAAAATGCAAAAGAGGCCGTGCAGTGGACCTATTTTGCGTATCTGGCGTCTATTAAGGAGCAAAACGGCGCGGCCATGTCTTTGGGAAGGGTTAGCACATTTTTTGATATTTATATGGAAAGAGATATGCAGGCGGGTCTTTTAACGGAAGAAGCAGCGCAGGAGCTGATAGATGATTTTGTCATGAAACTGCGTATGGCGCGCCATCTTCGCACGCCCGAATACAACGAGCTGTTTGGGGGCGACCCAATGTGGATTACAGAGAGTCTGGGTGGTATGGGGTGCGACAACAGAACGCTTGTGACCAAAAGTACATACCGTTTTTTAAATACGCTTTATACAATGGGCCCCTCGCCGGAGCCAAATCTTACCGTACTGTGGTCGAAAGAGCTGCCGGAAGCATTCAAAAAGTATTGTGCAAAGACATCTGCCGATACAGATTCCATCCAGTATGAAAACGACGATCTTATGCGTCCTGTTTATGGAGACGATTACGGTATTGCCTGCTGCGTTTCCGCTATGCAAATTGGCAAGCAAATGCAGTTTTTTGGGGCGCGTTGCAACCTGCCAAAGCTTTTGGGGCTTGCCTTAAACGGCGGATACGACACCTTAAGCGGGCTACGGATTGGCCCACAGGAGAAGCCCTACGAAAAGGATATTTTAGAGTATGACGAAGTGATTGCACGCTTTGACCGTTACAGAAAATGGTTGTGTGCGCTGTATGTAAATACGATGAATGTCATACACTATATGCATGATAAATATGCCTATGAAAAAATACAAATGGCGCTGCACGATACAGACGTACACCGCTTTATGGCTTTTGGCGTAGCGGGGCTTTCCGTTTTGGCGGATTCGTTGAGCGCAATCAAATACGCAAAAATAAAAGCGGTGCGCGACGAACAAGGCTTTATCACAGACTTTATTTGTGAAGGCGCGTTCCCCAAATTTGGAAATGACGACGACCGTGTTGACGGGATTGCCGTTGTGCAGCTTCAAAAAATGTACGAGGAGCTGAAAAAAACGCCGGCTTATCGCGGCGCCGAGCATACGCTTTCCGTGCTTACCATTACTTCGAATGTTGTATATGGAAAGAAAACCGCCTCTACACCGGACGGAAGAAAAAAAGGAGAGCCATTTGCTCCGGGGGCCAATCCCATGCACAATCGGGAAGAAAACGGTGCGATTGCCTCGCTCAACTCCGTAGCAAAATTGCCATATGACTGCTGCCGCGACGGTATCTCCAATACTTTCTCTATTACGCCGTCTACGCTTGGAAGAACGGAGCAGGAGCGCGTCCATAACCTTGTCAACATACTTGACGGTTATTTTTCAAAAGGCGCGCACCATATCAATGTCAATATTCTGGACAGGGAAAAGCTGGTCGCTGCATACGAAGACCCGCAAATGTACCCCAATTTGACAATTCGTGTTTCCGGCTATGCAGTAAATTTCCATAAGCTGTCAAAGGAACAGCAGCGCGAGGTAATCAGCAGGACATTCCATACGTCGGTTTAAAACAAGGGGAAGGATCATGACCGGATATATTCATTCAATACAAACGCTCGGTACGCTTGACGGACCGGGCGTGCGCTGCGTTATTTTTCTGCAGGGCTGTCCGTTGCGTTGCCAATATTGCCATAATCCCGATACATGGAAGATGAAAACGGGGACGCGTATATCTGTAGAAAATCTTTTAAAGCGTGTGCTGCGTTGCAGACCCTATTTTGGTTGTGATGGAGGTGTTACCGTTTCGGGCGGAGAACCGCTTTTACAGGCAGGTTTTGTAACGGAATTTTTTAAAGCCTGTAAAGAAAACGGAATCCATACTGCACTTGACACATCCGGCTGTATATGGAACGAACGTATAGACGACCTGCTTTCCGTTTGCGATTTGTGTCTGTTGGATATGAAAGCACTGTCAGAATCGGCTTACCGGGAGCTGTGCGGAGGAAGTTTTGTACAGACAATGTTTTTTTTGAAAAAGCTGCAGAAGAAGGCGGTTCCTGTCTGGATACGCCATGTGGTTGTTCCCGGTTATAACGATGCGCAACGGGACATTATTGAGTTGAAAGCAGCGCTTTCAGACTATACCTGTGTAAAAAAGGTAGAGCTTTTGCCGTTTCAAAATCTATGCATAGAAAAGTATAACGCGCTCGGCATTTCCTTTCCTCTTGCAGATACACCACAGCTGGAGCAAAACGTTCTGCAAAAATTGCAGGCACTGCTTTAACCGCTTTCAGAACAAGCGATCTTCATATTGCAGTTTTGCGGCGAATTTGTTATAATATTCTGGATAATGAACAAACTCCCTGTATGGAAAGGGGATTTACGTAATGGATTATACTGGTTATACTTGTCCTGTCTGTCATGAAAAATTTCAAAGTGGCGAAGACGTTGTGGTTTGTCCCGAATGCGGTACGCCGCATCATCGGGCCTGCTATGCGCAAAACGGCAGTTGCGCAAACGCCGCCAAACATGGTAAGGGCTACACTTGGGGCGAATCAAAAACATCCGGCGCGCAAGAGGAAGACACACAAACGGTTGCATGTGCGCGGTGTGGATTCAAAAATAATAAGCAGGCTCTTTTTTGCAGCCGTTGCGGTACACCTTTAACAGAGCAGAGCGGACAACACCCTGGCCAGCAGTCCCAAGGCGTTCCCTTTGGGCCGGGAATACCGGGGATGCAAAATATGTTTGACCCAATGGCGGGCGTTAATCCAGAAGAGGAGTTTGCAGACAATGTAAACGCGGGGGAGTTGGCGGCGTATATAAAGGTTAACACGCCTTATTATATGTCCGTGTTTCAAAGAATTAAGATGTTTGGTTCCGGCCGCTTTAATCTTTCGGCGTTTTTCTTTTCAGGCGGTTGGCTGCTGTACCGTAAGCAATATGTGGTAGGTGCAATTGTTACAGCTATTTTTGCGCTTACAACAATTTTCTCGTCTCTGTATTTCAACCATTTTGCACAAATTTATGAAAGCCTTGCGCAGGCGGTTAACAGTACGTCGCCTTTTGCAATTGTGCAAGCTTCGTTTACCCTGCCGGCAGACCAGATGTTTCTGTTTTTGCTGTCGCCGGTTTTGAACCTGCTGCGGTTTATCCTTATGATTATTTGCGGCATTCTTGGCAATAAGCTGTATTATAAGCATTGTATCAAAAAAGTAAAAGCGGAAAAAAGTGTTTCAAGGCCGGGCGCTTCTGTAGCGGAAGCACTGCAGCAAAAGGGTGGTGTAAATACAGTACTTGCCATGGTGCTGCTTTTTTCCTATATTATTATGAATATGCTAATCGTTTATCTGTCTGCGGGTATAATGTATCCCGTCTGAACAAAGAAGATTTGAGGAGAGAGAGCTTATGAAAATCACGAAGGCCGTTATCCCCGCGGCAGGTCTTGGTACAAGAGTGCTGCCTGCAACAAAGTCTATGCCCAAAGAAATGTTCCCTATTGTGGACAAGCCTGCAATCCAATACATTGTAGAAGAAGCGGTTCGTTCCGGCATAACAGATATTTTAATTATTACCAACCGGGGCAAGGGGCTGATTGAGGACCACTTTGACAGAGTTCCGGAACTGGAAGACAATTTACAGAAATCCGGGAAAACAGCTGTTTTAGAAGAAATTACAGATATCACGCACCTTGCAAACATTTTTTTTGTCCGTCAGCGCGAAACAAAGGGCCTGGGGCATGCGATCAGCCGTGCGCGCTCGTTTGTGGCAGGAGAGCCGTTTGCCGTTTTATATGGAGACGACGTTATCATCGGCGATCAACCGGCGTGCGGGCAGTTGATGCGTGCGTATGAAGAATACGGACTGGGCGTGCTTGGCGTAAAACAGGTAGCCAGGGAAGACATTCACAAGTACAGCTCTTTACAATTGCAACATTTGCGTGAGAACATTTTTAAATGTACAGACATGATTGAAAAGCCGGATCCAGAGCATGTTATGTCGCTGTATTCCATTCTGGGCAGATGCATACTTCCGCCGGAAATTTTTGATATTCTTGACAATACGCCGCCGGGAGTGGGTGGCGAAATCCAGCTTACCGACGCCATGCGAACGCTGGCGGTTACACAGGGGATGACAGCTGTTGACTTTGTGGGCAAACGCTATGATATGGGAAATAAGCTGGGCATTTTACAGGCTTCTGTAGAAATTGCCCTGCAACATGCAGAGGTAAAAGACGGGTTTAAAACGTATTTAAAGGAAATTGTAAAGACGCTGTAACTGCCAAAAGGGATTTTGTGAACCGGCAGCCTGCTGTCGGACGCGCGATGGAGAAATCTTTCAAAGAGCCGGTTACAGCTTTTATAAGCATGAGGCGCGCCCTTTTAGACAAGCGCTTTGATTGCGTGGGCGAAATCCGCAAGAGTGCAGCAATAAAGTCCACCGGGAGGACTTGCTTTGACGATGGAAGCATATACCGGAGGTTGGTGTTGATGAATAAGGGATTCAAAAAAGACAGGCGGGTATTTTTGCCGCTGCTTCTTTGCGTGCTATGTGCTGCTTTAGCAGCCTGCAGCGCCGGAAATTCTACGCTGTCGCCTGATGCGGCAGATTCTGCCGCAGGCTCAGTGGACGTTGCAGAATCGAAGACCATTTCAGAAAATGAGGAGTCTGAAATTGCGTCTGAAGATGTGGCGGATTATACCGAGCCTGCTACTTCTCAGAATGAATATATAATTGAAGATTTTCCTGTGTTACTGCAATTGCCGGAGCTGCCTACGGGTTGTGAAATTACGGCTTTGACCATGATGCTGCATGCTTATGGTTTTGATGTGGACAAGGTCACAATGGCGACTTCCTATCTGCCAACGGAGTTCCTTAACCTTTATTACGGGGATGACGGCACATTGTATGGGAATGACCTGAATAAATATTTTATTGGAGACCCTACGACTGCAGGGGGATATGTCTGCGGAACGGGGGCAATTATAACGGCTGCAAATGGGTATTTTAGCGATTGCGGCAGTTCCATGCAGGCTGTGGATATGACAGGCGCATCGCCGGAAGAGTTGTACCAACTTGTCAAAGAGGATACGCCGGTCCTTGTATGGGTTACCATTGATATGCAGGATAGATACGCTCCCACAGGAATGTGGTATACAGAAAGCGGCGTATATGTGGACTGGAGTACAAACGATCATGGAGCAGTTTTGATTGGCTACACGGAGGATACGGTCACAATTGCCGACCCGCTCTCCGGACTGATGGTGTACGACAAAGAGCAATTTGAAGAGGTGTTCGCTTCCCGTTCCAATCAATGCGTAATTTTGCAATAACCAGCAACGCTTGTCTGGGAAGAATACCAACATGAAGTTAAAAGATACTATTGGTATATTGCTTTGATCAAACTGAATGCATTACAAAGAACCGCAGGCGATTGTACAATGGCCTGCGGTTCTTTCTGTGGAAAACAAAAGAATGATATAAGCGGCAAATTTTTAATTTGATAAAGCTTAAAAACAAGAGAAATAGTTGGCAATTTGTTTTTACACACCATTAAACCGTATTCCATGCGTTTTCAAAGCTTGCGGTTTTGCTTGTAAAACACAGCAGGGGTTTTCCGTCTTTCAGCAGGCTGTACCGTACCATGCTGGAAAGACTTTCATGTATAATACGGTTCATACAGCCGCTTTGCGGTGCATAAAGCGGCTGAGGGGTTTGCTGCAGAAGACGGGCTTCCAAAAGAAGAGGACCCTGGCGGATTAGTACAGAATGGCTGCTAACATGCAGCACCTTTGCGCCGCAATAGGTGGCAAGGCGGTATTGCCGGCCGCCTGTTAATACAATGGCAATACAGCCGGTAAAAGTTGTTGGACCAACCGGCACGTCTGCAACAGCCAGTGTAACACAGTCCTCATTTTGATTGCATTGTGTCCATATATACCGACGCGGAAAAGATCTGCCGCGGTCGCCCTCTATATAACCTGTACCGTTATGGAATACATACTCTTTTCCGTTAATTGTAACGTTCCCGTTTACCCGGTGGTACAGACTGAATATGCCATGCCGGCATTGCAGTGCCGGCATAAGGCAAAATATCCCCATGATATCGTAGTCTGGCAGCGTACTTTTGCCATAACGTAAAACGCCTTTGGCAGTAATACCATCTGCGTTTAAGTCCAATTTGCATCCGCGCGGGGAAAATATGCAGTTTTCAAGACGGATTGTACGGTTGCCGTTATAAGCGATATAGGCTTCCGGCGGAAACGTTGTAAGGTAGGAACCAGTGTCTGTAAGAATCTGCAGGGTTGCACTTTGCTTTCCTTTTTTGTCCGTATGCAAGGCCGGGATAAAAGCAACAGCGCCATGTTGCCCCTGTTGCTTGAAGTACAGCCCCTCAAAGCGGCATGGTTTTGTCAAGCAGTTTTTACTCTTCATTTGAAAGATCCTCCTGTGCGGGGCCGTCTTGCAGGCGACCGATATAATCAAACCGGGAACCGTGGCATGGACAATCCCAACTTTTTTCTTCGGGGTTCCATTCCAGCTGACAGCCCAAATGGGGGCAACGTGTGGAAACAGATACCATTTTTCCGTCGTTTGTCTTGTATACCCCTCTTTTTTTTTCTTGATGTTGCACAATACCGCCGCGTCCGGGCAAAATCTCCTGGGATTTTGTGCGTGGCGTTGTAAAGAACTGGCGGGAAAGGCCTTTTATTGCATGTGCGCCTTCGTTTAAAAAGTTTTTTGCAGACGCGCGCGGTGTAAAGCGCCGCGGGGAAAAAAGCGCCGCTTGGGGGAGTGGCTGTTCTGTAATCAGGCTGCATAAGAGAATAGCCGCCGCCATAGCGTTTGTCATCCCCCACTTTTGGTAGCCTGTAGCTACATACCAGTTAGGCCGGGAAGGAGAAAAGCGGCCGATATAGGGAAGGCCGTCCAGCGTCATACAGTCCTGTGCGGACCACTGCAGATATGGCGTGCTTCCCGGAAAAAGCGCAGCAGCCTTTTGAAGCAGTGTTTGGTATTGCCCGCCGTTTTTATTCTCCCCGGTACGGTGTTTTCCTCCTCCCAATAAAAGCAGATCTCCCGCGCTGCGAAGCGACCAGGCATGATCGCTGTCGACGCCTAAATACATTCCCTGCAGAGAAGGGGCGTTTTGTAACGCCAGCACATAGCTCCTTTCCTGATGCATACGCATGAAATAATAGCCTGGTATATTGATAAAGGGGTAATGGCAGGCAAAAATAATGTGGTCTGCCTTTACCGTTGCGCTTTCGGTACGGATATGATCGCCGGAAACCTCTACTACCCTTGTCTTTTCAAAAATACAAAGCGGCTGTGCAACAACGTTTAAAAATGCAAGCGGGTCAAATTGCGCCTGCTTTTCAAATTTTACAGCGCCGGCAACGGCAAAGGGCAGTTCTGTCTGGTCGGTAAATACAGCATCAATCCCTAGCTTTTGCGCGCAGATTGCTTCCTTTTTTAGTGCCTGCGCATCTTTTAGTGTATAAAGATATGCAGGAGCGTCCTGAAACCCGCATTCAATCTGTTTTTCTTTGATTATTGTGCGATAAGCGGCAATGGCCTGCTGACCAGCGTCTGCATATTGTCTGGCCTGTTGTATTCCAAGCTGCGCGGCAAGCCGTGAATAGAGCAGGCCATGCTGTATTGTGATTTTTGCAGTTGTATTTCTGGTTTGTCCCTGTCCGATCCGGTCTGCTTCTAAAATAACCGTTTCCATGCCATGTTTTTCCAAATGATGGGCGAGTAAAACGCCGGTAAGGCCGCCGCCAATTACAGCAGCCTGCGTGCGGATATTTTTTGTCAACGGGGGGCGAGAAGAAATTTTGGTATGTTTGCTCCAAATGGATTCCATGGTTTCACCTCTTACTTAGCCTTTTCAGAATCTGGAAAAAAATACATGCAATATAAAAAATTGTTGTTTTGTTCTATATAAGGCAACGCCACAATTAAAGCGGTGTTCATGTATATAGCCGGTAGATTCTTAAAACCGGCCTTTATAAATCAATATCCCCGGGGTGAACTGCCCCAGTGAAAACGGGCAATAGACAATATCCCCCTGATGTAGTACTTATATTTTCCTACATCAGGGGGATATTGATTATTGGAGCCCATACTGGGCTTGTTTTGCAAGCTGCTCTTCAATGCGCAGCAGCCGGTTGTATTTTGCCGTTCTGTCTGTGCGGCATGGCGCGCCGGTTTTAATCTGCCCGGCGTTTACGGCAACGGCAAGGTCTGCAATGGTGGTGTCTTCCGTTTCGCCGCTGCGGTGGGAAATCACCGTGGTAAAAGCAGAGCGCTTTGCCAGTTCAATTGCACTGAGCGTTTCTGTAAGCGTTCCAATCTGGTTAATTTTAATTAAAATAGAATTGCCCGCCTGCATGGTAATCCCCTGCTTAAGGCGCTCTGTGTTGGTTACAAACAGGTCGTCGCCGACAAGCTGCACTTTTTTACCGAGGCGCGCAGTCAAACCAGCCCATCCCTGCCAGTCGTGTTCGCTTAAGCCGTCTTCAATCGAAACAACAGGATATGTGTTGACCAGCTTTTCCCAGTAATCAATTAAATCGCCTGCGTCCATCTGTGTGCCTCTTTTGGGAAGCCTGTACCGGCCGTTATCGTACCATTCGCTTCCTGCTGCGTCCAGCGCAATTTTAACTTCGTCAGTTCTGTAGCCTGCCTTTTCAATGGCTCTGACAATCAGCTCAATCGCTTCTTCATCTGTACGTAAATCCGGTGCAAAACCGCCTTCATCGCCAACGCCGGTGCTTTTACCCATTTCCTTCAGAAGGCTGCCCAGCGTATGGTAAATTTCGCAGCACTGTTGCAGCCCTTTAGAAAAGCTTTTCGCTCCTATGGGCATGATCATAAATTCCTGAATGTCCACATTATTACCGGCATGCGCGCCGCCGTTTAAAATATTCATCATCGGGACAGGCAGCGTGTGCGCATAGCTGCCGCCCAAATACGCGTAAAGCGGTATGCCCACCGCTTTTGCCGATACTTTTGCCGCAGCCAAAGACACCGCAAGAATTGCGTTGGCGCCCAGCTTGGATTTGTTTTTCGTGCCGTCAAGCTCAATCATGGCGCTGTCAATGTCCATCTGCAGCAGCGGGTTCATGCCAACCAGCTGCGGCGCGATTTTTTGATTAATGTTCAGTACCGCATTCATTACGCCTTTTCCAAGATAACGCGGCTGCCCGGTTTCGCGCAGCTCATGCGCCTCATATTCGCCTGTTGACGCGCCGCTTGGGACACTGGCTTTGGCTGTGGTTCCGCAATCCAGTGTAATTTCTGCTTCCACCGTGGGGTTTCCGCGCGAATCTATAATTTCGCGGCCCTTAATTTGTATAATTTTATGCTCCATACATGCTACCTCCTGTACTTTTTGTTATTATCCTCTGCACAGAATGGTTTTATTCCTCCCTTTGCCCAAAAAAGCATACAGTACAGAAACAGGCTGTATACAAAAAATACACCGAAAATACAGATTGCAACAATCACATTATTGCCCGGTGGAGTATATATTATAGTAGGTTCTAAGGCGCAGAAAAAGCTGTAACCGTTTTTTCTGCGCCTGAAAAGGAAAGGAGAGCAAACATTTTGACAACAATTTATTATACCGTAGAACCGGGCGATACCCTATGGGGCATTGCGCAGTACTTCGGAACAACAGTAAACGACATAGCAAGGTATAACGGCCTTGCTTTTCCCGATAAGATTTTTCCGGGGCAACAACTGCGGATCCCCACAACTGCGGGCCAGGCGCCGATGTGGTATGTAGTTCGCCCGGGGGACACGCTGTGGAGCATTGGGCAAAGATATGGAATTACTGTACCGGAAATATTGCAGCTGAACAATTTTGAGAACCCAGACGTAATTTATCCGGGCCGCTTGCTCCGTTTGCGCGCCCAGTAACTTTTATATTATAAATTATCCTTCTTCATATCCTATATAAAAAAGCTTCTTCGGCACAATGCGAAGAAGCTTTTATTCTTTATAATCCGTTGCGGGATGCCTATGTAGCTTCCCGCATTGCATGGCTTGACGCAAGGCCGAAGCTTATGGAAATCGCTTTGTCAACCATGTCCATAGAACGCCCGTCGAGGCAGCCCATTTTTTCCTTCAGACGGCGTTTGTCTATTGTCCTGATCTGTTCCAGGAGCACAACAGAGTCCTTTAAAAGCCCACTGTTGACTGTTCCAAGCTGAATGTGCGTGGGCAGTTTTGCCTTTTCCTGCTGACTGGTAATCGCTGCGGCGATTACTGTGGGGCTGAACCGGTTGCCGACGTCGTTTTGTACAATAAGTACAGGCCGAACGCCGCCCTGCTCCGATCCTACAACGGGACTTAAATCGGCATAAAAAATATCACCGCGTTTAATGTTCATTTTTTTACCGTTCCTTTCTGAAGTAAAATTCGCAGATAAACGTCATTTGGATCTTAAAGCAATGCAATGCTTTCCAGACCCCGCGGATCGATTTTTAAAGTTGAGCAATGATCCTGTGTTTTTATTTTTGCCAGAAAAATTTGGATTTATACCATTACTCAATACATATTATTAAGGCCGGTTCATTTTTGACACTGTATAAATCACGCAGAAAAGCCGCTGCTTTTTACCCAAAAGCAGCGGCTTTTTAAGCAAATACTTTTTGATTTTGAAATTCTACTATAAGTGATAATTCTTCAATTTCTACTTTTTGTATAAAACGGGTTTTATTATCGCAGGTAATAATAAAATTTCCGCTTTCGCATGTGCCGGAAAAGCGTGTGACCGCTTTCTCGCGTTGTTTAACCGTCAATTGCTCCGGAAGTGAACAGGCGGAAAGCACATGAACCAGAGCACTCGCGAAAGAGGTAGCCGGTAAGTATTCTGTATTGGATTGGCAAAACAGATCATTGTATTCTATACTGTAAGCGTCTCCTCCCAACCATTTAAAGCACAGTCCCTGCAGTGTATCAGGGGCTGTCAGCATTACGCTTGCGACCCCCGCCCTTGTATTGCTGACTTCACAGGAGAAAACGTTATCGTTTTCTGTTACCTTTGCCGCTGCAGAAAAATCTGTAATGGGCTCAATCGGTTTATCCTGAAAAAAGGTACACGCTGCAAAAAACGCCATGACCGAAACGATGGCAACAGCAACGGGAATAAAACGGCGCATAACATACCACCTGTATAGTTATATAAAAATATACAAATTGTATTTTAAACGTCGCTATTTACCTGTTAAGGTGTTTTTTACAATGTATGGCAAAATTTCGACCATGTCCGTGGGGAGCATAGACAGCTTTCCATACTTCTCGGCGCAACAATCACCGGCAAGGCCATGCAGATATACACCCGCCGCCGCTGCTTGAAACGGCTGTACGCCCTGTGCTGCCAGTGAAGCAATCATGCCGGCAAGGATATCGCCGCTTCCGGCCTTTGCCATCCCGGCGTTTCCGGTTGGATTGACAAGAGTTTCCCCCTCTGCACCCGCGATCAGGGTTTTCGCTCCTTTCAGTACCACTGTTACGCCGTAGTCCTGCGCCAGTCGTTGCGCATAATCAAAGCGGGCGCTTTGTACCTGCTCTACTGTAACGTCAAACAGCCTTGCGCATTCCCCCGGATGCGGCGTCAGAATAACCGGTGCTTTTGCTTCTTTTAATATATCTATATGTCCGCACAGTGCATTTATGCCATCGGCGTCTAAAATCAGTGGAATCCGCACAGTGCGTATAAATTCGTGCACCAGCTTTTTAGAAGCTTCAGAAAGGCCCAGCCCGCATCCGAGCAAAACAGCGCTTGCGCGCTGCGCCTGTTCCAGCAAACAGGGAATAGCGCTGCTGGATATTCCACCGTCGCGATCCTCCACCGGAATATATACCGGCTGTACCAGCTGTGTTGCAACAATGGGATAAATACAGCGCGGCAGCGCAAGGCGTACAAGCCCGACACCGCACCGTAAGGCTGCGTTTGTACTCATGACCGCCGCTCCGGCCATACCATAGCTTCCGCAAATTGAAAAAAGCGTTCCGCAGCTGCCCTTATTGTCAGAAATTTTCCGCGCGGGAAGCGCTGCGTATGCATATTGCTCCGTTACGGTCTGGTACAGACATGGGCTGTCTTCTACCAGCGCTTGATCAATACCTACCGGCGCTATGACTGTCTCTCCGCAGTAATCCATGGAGGGATACAACACATGCGCCGCTTTGAGCGTGGTAAACGAAACTGTCATAGTTGCCTGAAATGCGCCGTTTACAACATGGCCCGTGTCGCACTGCACACCGCTGGGCAGGTCAACTGAAAGGACTCTGCCGCCTTTAGAGTTCGCACGCTGTATAAGCTCATACATCGGCTCCGAAAGGGCGCCCTGAAAGCCAATGCCGTAAAGCGCGTCTATAATAAAATCTGCACTGTCAAGTTTTTCGAAAACCTTTTCTTTGCTTTCCCAATAACGCCAGACAGGCACACCGCAAGCAGAAGCCGCTTTTAATGCCGCAAGGGCGTCCGGCGTGCGCGGCTCGCCGTCGATCAATAAAATTACCGCCTGAATGCCCTTCTGTTTTAAATATCCGGCGGCGACACAACCGTCACCGCCGTTGTTTCCTTTTCCACACACAACTGCCACTTGACATCCCTGTTTCGCACCCATTCGGTCAAGCAAAACCTGGGCGGCCGCCTGACCGGCCGTTTTCATAAGAAAATAATAGGTTGCTCCCTCGTTTACCGCACGCTGTTCAAGCTCACGCATCTGCTGTGCAGATAAAATTTTCATGTTCGAGCTCCTTTCCATTGTCCATATTTCTGTAGCTTTTCCACTTTTTCCTTATTTCATAAGCTGGCTTCTGCTAACAGTATAGTATAAAGAAAGGGAGGATGCAATTGCATCCTCCCTGACAGTAAATTTTTTCTATTGTAAAAGAAAAACACGTATTATTTTGCCCCTATAATCGCTTTTTTCCTACTTCTGTAATGCATATAAATAAAAAGCGCAGAAAGCAGCGCCAAAACGGCCGCGGCTATAAAAAACGCATTTAAAAACTGTGTGACACAGGAATAATACAGGTTAAATAACGCTCTGGACATAATTGCAAGCTTATCTAATTTATTGATACAATAAGCCATTACGGGAACGGCAAGCGTCATCAGCAGTGTTCCCAATGTGGAATAGGATAAATATCGATACGCCCGGTGCTTCCATTTATTGGTCGCAATCATCACAACTGCAATGAGCAGCACTACAAAGGCGCAGGCCAACGTTACATAAAACACTGGCGCAAGCAGCTGGTGAAAATATCCTGCAATCAGGTCAAAATACGGTAGCTGCACGCGGGAGGCATAAATACCAGCGGCTTCCTTGACGGTTGCGGTAAGATTTTGCCGCGCGTCCTGCGACACCGTAAGATTATTTTCGGCAATATATGCATCCAGTTTTTCACGGAAATACTGCTTAAAGTGTGTAGTATCTACCGAAGTGTCTTCCCCGGAATAAAAATTTTCAACATAATTTGCCACATCTTCGCGCAGAATTACCTCATCTACAAAATTTTCAAAAAACGCTTCGTTTATACCGCTGGCATTTCCAAGGTCGATCAAATCTTCTGTAATTTCGGAAGAAAGCTCAGAAAAATAATTGGAATCATTGACCATATTTAAAATATAATTTTTATTTAAAAAAGTCGCTTGTAAAATAATCAGCAAAACCAGAAAAAAAGACAGCATGGAAAGAAGAAAGGAAAATATAGAATACAATATTTTTGCCAATGTACTTTCCACGGCGGATTTCGGCATGCGTTTATCCCTCCTTTATTCGTTCATAATGATTTTTGGCCCCGATACAAAACGGGCATATACGAAAAAGCGCTCGTTGGTAAGACCAAGCTCATCAAAGGGATAACAGGTGTACAAGACAAGATTTTCCTCATCTGCACCCAGATTCAGTTCCGACGGATCAGAAGCGCTGCGCACCTCTGTTTTTGTAATGCTATAGGTATAATTGCCATAGCTGGTGTGGATTGTCACCACCGCGCCCTCCTGTGCATTTTTAAGGCCATTAAAATACGTATTGTTATGGCCGGCAACCAGGATGGTTTTTCCGTAGCCCGGAACAAAGCTGCCGTTAAAAATTCCCACGCCGTTGCGCAACGCTACGCTGCCGTCGCCAAAGAACAGATTAACGTCCTGTACAGATGTGTTTTCCACACTGATTTTCCCAAACATTTCACCATATTTGGGGTACGTAATATCAGACGCATTGACCGTTTCCTGTACAATTGTATCTTCTATTGGTACAAAAATATTGTTGTATTCCCTGTCATGCTCCAATTTCTGGTCGGAAAAAAACATGTCCGCTACCCCTATAAACGGTGCAAGCAGAGGGGATAACGCAAAGTAAAGAATTCCATAAGCTCCTATAAAAAATACAATAGGAAGAATTATAAAATTCTTCCTACTGAATTCTCTTTTAATTTTACGCGTCATTTATGACCTCGCCTTTTTTGTTTTTACAAGGTAAACGCCAGCTACGGCAACAAACAGTATGATCACTGCGGAAACAGCCAAAGCTGCCGTTGCGTCGGAAGACATACCGGTTGTTTTAATGGCGTCTCCGTCGGTTGTTGTTCCGCCCGCGTTACCAGAAGGTGGGGTGGAACCGTCTGAGGGAGAAGTAGGTTCTTCTGTGGTATAAGGAATAATCAGCGCCTCTGCCAAAAATGCAACGTTTCCATTGGGATCAAGAATGGTAACAATGTTGGTCTTAGGCTGTACGGTAAGGGTCATACCCAATACGCCAACCGCCTTCTGGCCAAGCTCCATAATTTCTATTTTCTGCTCATACGTAAGCATATCAAGGCTTGTTGCAGCATTGTCGACCAAAATCTTTTCACCCTGCTGAATGTACTCTAAAATTTCATCAGCCTGCTGTGGAGTCATATCAATTGTATTAAAATAATTTTCAGCTTGATTGACGTATTCTGTGGGAAGCATAAAATAACCGTTCCCTATTTCTACCTTAGAAGAAAGTTCGTCTAAAACTTTCTGTTCACTCTCGTTAATACCAGCCGCTGATACAGTTACTGCCAAAGCAACTACCAATACCATTGCCAGCAAAACGGCCGCAAATTTTTTCATTTCCTTCACTCCTTATCTGAATCTGCCCCTATCATAGCATAAGAGATAATGAAAGTAAATACTTTTGAACAGGAAATTAATTCAATTTGTCGCTTTTTTAACAAATTTTAACTTAAAATAACAAATTCACTATTCTTCTGAATAATATCAATATAATTATCCCCCAACTTTTTAGATATTATACCCATACCTGTGTTAAAATCTGCGCCTCTTGCCAAAGAATGTGTGTCTGTTCCGACAACATCTACCAGATTACGCTTGATTAGTCCAAGCAGCTTCCTCCTGTGTGAAAAGAAAGAAAGCGATCCCAGGTTAATCTGCATTTTACAACCTATCTGCTGCAGTTCAGATATAAGCGCCGGGTCTTTCATTAAAGAATCATACCGTTCAATATGGGCAATCACAGGGTAAACCCCATAATTGCTCATCAATTTATACAGCATATCCCCGCCTCTGGCGGCAAAATTTGTGCTGTAAGGGAACTCTACCAGTAAATAGTTTGTCCCGCTGTAGCATAGCGGCAGCAGCGAAGAATTATTAAAAATATAGTCTGTAATATAGGCTTCACTTGCCAGGATATAGGTAATCCCCTGAACAGGCGCCTTCAGTAAAACATGATACGCCTGCTCACGCCTTGTTAAAAAATCTGAAAGGCTTTCCCTGTCCGAATAGAAATGGGGGGTAAGCGCAATATGTGTAACGCCATCGCTTTGCAGCTTTTTTACAAGCTGCAAAGCGTCCTGCAGGGTTTTGGCGCCATCGTCAATTCCTGGAAGAAGATGTGTGTGCATATCATATTGATTCATATATAAAAATCCTTTTAATTGGTGTTTGATCATTTTTCAAGCAAAGAGCAGACCAAATCTCCCATTTCCTTGCAGGAAACTTTTTTTGTTCCTTCCGTATAAATATCAGGGGTCCGGTATGTTTCAAGCACCCGATTGACTGCACTTTCTATTGCGGCCGCAGCTTCTTTTTGTTCCAACGAATAGCGCAGCATCATCGCAACAGATAAAATGGTGGCAAGAGGATTGGCAATTCCTTTGCCTGCGATGTCCGGCGCGGAGCCGTGGATCGGCTCGTATAGTCCCGCTTTTTCCCCGTTGAGGCTGGCGGAGGCCAGCATACCGATCGATCCGCTGATCATGGAAGCTTCGTCCGATAAGATATCGCCGAAAATATTGGATGTTACAATCACGTCAAACTGACCCGGATTGCGTACCAACTGCATGGCGCAGTTGTCCACATACATATGATTAAGTTCTACCTGCGGAAATTCCTTGGCTATACGTATGACTGTTTCACGCCAAAGCCGGGAAGACTCCAGCACGTTTGCTTTGTCCACGCTTGTTAGCCTTTTTTTGCGTTTCATCGCCATGTCAAACGCTACTCTTGCAATCCTTTCAATTTCCGGTACGCTGTACATTTCCGTGTCATAAGCGCAAGCGGCTCCGTTTTGTTCTGTACGTCCCCGCTTTCCAAAATAAATGCCGCCGGTAAGCTCACGGACAACTAAAATGTCCAACGCTTTGCCAATCGCTTCATCCTTTAAAGGAGATGCTTTCTTTAAAGGCTCAAAAATCACTGCCGGACGCAAATTTGCAAACAGGCCAAGCGCCCCCCTGATCCCCAGCAATCCGGCCTCCGGGCGAAGGTGGCCGGGAAGCGTGTCCCATTTTGTACCGCCCACTGCCCCCAGCAGAACAGAATCAGCCGCTTTACATTTTTCAATTGTAACGTCCGGCAGCGGGACGCCGGTGCGGTCTATTGCCACACCGCCAAGGTCTGCATAATCATACGTTACCGAAAAGTTAAATTCCAGCGCCGCCTTATCAAGCACCTTAACGGCTTCGTCTACAATTTCGGGGCCAATACCGTCGCCTTTTAATAAAACAATTTTATAATGCTTCATACGTTTATACTTTCCAACCCTTCTAAACTTTATTTTTACAAATTTTAGTATAAAACAATCCAAACAGAAAGAATGTAAACTAAGATACAATTAAAAAACACGGCCGGCGTTTCAATAGCAAGTGCATGCTTTTAAATACCTTTATTAAGATTTTATAAAAAATTGTGTCAAATAGCAAGGGGAAAGCTTTCTATTTATATTGCCATACCATTTGCGCTGCTTCCTAAAATAAAACAAGGAACACATGAAAATTTATATATATAAAAGTCTTTTTCATTGCATTCTTTGCCGTTTTCTTATATAATAAATCTGTATATGCATATGCAAAGGCTTTATTTTTAAACAAGGTGAACCATATGAAAAAAGTTTTTTCCTGTGTGCTTACAGTTTCTATTATAATTTTCGGTCTGTCAGGAAGTTTTTTTCCTGGTACAAATGAAGCTGCGGCACTGCAGACAAACAAAGCGCTTGCGCAGCCCTTTTCCGGCAGCCCATATAACGACCCGCTTTTTGAAGCCGTATATATAGGCCGTGCGACGCAGAAGGATGCAAACGCTTCTGCTGCAGTGGAGCAAGCCACCGACAGCACTGCAACGGAAACGCAGGCACAGGCAGAAAAACCGACGGAAACTCCAACAGAAAAGGCAACGCAAATACCCAGCGAAAGTACAGAGCCGCCGGAGGCAACGCAGGCGCAGACAGAAGGCCCTACCGAGGAACCAACACAGCCGGAAGCAGAAACCGACCCGCCGGTGCAGGAAACGCCGGAGGAACTTGCTTATAAACAGGCGCTTTACCAGCAGCAATGGGATGCAGGGTATTTTTTTGCAATTGATAATCCCGACCCGGGTTACTCTACTTCTCCCGTAGTGCTTACGGAGGAAGACCGCTATTACGCGCAGCGGATTGTAATGGGTGAAGCCGGAACAGAAGGCTTTACAGGTTGCGCGCTTGTTGCTCAAACGTTGCGTGACGCAATGGTATTTGACGGGTATGGAAGCATTAAAGAGGTTATGGAAGGGAACGGCTACGACGGCTGGTATGAATACCCAAATATTGACGCAATAAATGCCGTTACCTATATTTTTGACCAAAACCGTGCAGCGGTTCAGCACCGGATTCTTTATTTTTACGGTACCTATATTGAAAGCGATTGGCACGAGTCGCAAAATTTTGTCTGCCAGTGGGGCGTTTCAAAATTTTACGACCGCTGGTGGTGAAATTTTGAAACGGATGAAAAGTGAATCAATATTCCCAACAGAGCCAGGGGATATTGATTCATGCTTTAAAATTGTCTGCTGCGCAAAAGATTATGAACCGGAAAAACAATACTGGGTTTAAAAATATTAATGCTATGATTTAAGAAATCTTCGAAGTGAAAGTTACCAGCTTTTTAAACTTCCTGACGATTTAATAACATAAAACAGTTGCCTTCTGTTCGTTGTAAGCAGGCTTGAAAACAAATAACCAAACAGGAATGTGGGATTTTACAATGGGAAATTCTACAAAACAGTTGCGGCGGAATGATTTTTTTCTTCGCAGCGTTTACAGCAAATATCTGATTGCCTCTGTCCTGGCAATGTTGGCAACCAGTGTAGCAGGAATGATCGACACGGTGATCGTTGGGCGTTTTCTTGGAGAAGCCGGACTGGCGGCCATGTCGCTGGTTAGCCCGATTTATTTAATTTATTACACCATTGGCGCAGTCGTTGGTATGGGCGGTTCTATTGCCGCCAATCTGGCAATTGGACAAAACGATTACGCTGCGTATCGGAGGATTTTCACCCTGGCCTTCTGGACAACGGCAGTGCTGTGCGTGGTTACGACTGCGGGCGGCCTTCTGTTTTTGGATCCTCTTGTGAGTTTACTGGGAGGAGAAGGCGTCGTAGGTGGCTATTTGGCAGATTATTTGCGCTGGTATATCCTCGGCGGAAGTTTTACCCTGTTTATTTATATCCCCCTCCATTTTTTGAAAATGGAGGGAAAACCACAGACTTCATCCTTTTTATTCTTGCTGTCCAGCGGCCTGAACATGGCTTTTACTTACTTGTTTATGTCGCCGGCGTGTGATATGGGCATCAAGGGAGCCAGTATTGCCACCGGTTTCTCTATGGGGATCACCACGTTTTTAGGAATGTATATTCTGTTCAAAAAAACACCGAATACCCGGCTTGTTAAAATGCGGGGCGTTTCCTTTCGCACGCTGGGTGAGATCATTGCCTGCGGCAGCCCAAACGGTTGCAACAATTTATTCAACGCGCTGAAGATTCTGGTGATCAACGCCGTTATACTGCAAATTGGAGCCAGTGCTTATCTGTCTGCTTTTGCAATGCTTAAAAGTGTGTCGGATCTGCTGACCGGCGTGGTGACAGGGGTAGCTTCAGCTTTGATGCCGGTTGTCGGGGTGTTCTACGGCGAACGGGACTGGAACAGTATCCGGCATGTCTGCCGAAAGGCGCTGCAGATTGGCAGTGGGCTGACGGTTTTACTGGCTCTTTTCATTGTTTTGTTTTCCGGCCTTCTGTGCGCATTGTTTAACATCACCGATCCGGTTGCTGTCGCGGGAGGACAGAGGGGGCTTGTGTGCCTGGCTGGGAGCTTTCTTTTTGCCTTTGTCAACCTGATGTTGTCGGGCTATTTTAATACGGTAAAACATCCCATGCTTTCCAATCTGATCCTTACCCTGCGCCTTTTGGGCTATCTTGCGCCGGCGGCGTTTTTTTTCGCCTTGTGGTTGGGGATAGACGGGGTTTGGTTTTCATTCATTATGGCCGATGTTCTGACTCTTGGCACAGTGCTTTTGGTAATCGGCGTTTTGTGCCGGAAAAACCCAAAGCTGGATTGGTATCTGCTGGACACTTCTCTGGAGGGCGAAAACGAAATTTCCTTTTCTGTTCAGAATACTTTGGACGATGTTATGTTTGCTTCCAATAAAATTACTGAGTTTTGTAAAGAAAACAGTCTTGGGGCGAAAAAGACTATGCAGGTAAGCCTTGCCCTGGAGGAAATGTTGACGGCTATAATCACCTGCTGTATGGATCCTCAAAAGAAACAGTTTATGGATATCCGTATTTTATGTCTGGAGGAAGATGTACTGCTGCGTATCCGGAATACTGGCAGGATTTTCGACCCAATACGGTATTATGAAGAGAATAAAGACAATGAAGATATGGCCGAAAGTGTGCTGGGAATTAAAATGATTGCTGGTTCTGCCAAAGAGATTGCCTTCCACGAAACCTTCGGGACCAATAATCTTTTGATCCGTTTTTGACTGGAGGATGAAGAAAACGTATTATGATTTTTGAAGACAGAAAAACCTGCCGCCGCACAAAAGTATACTTCCGGCCTTTTCAAGATGAAGACGAAAATGCCTTTCGCAGCTGCATTGAGGATTACTACGGCGGAGGTTATCCATATAAGCAGTATCTTACGCCGGGTTATCTTTCCAATAAGTGCCGAAAAAGCGCTATGAGCATCCTGTGCGGCGTTACGGAAAAGGGAGATATTATCAGTACGTCCGCCGTCCGGTTTGATACAGAGTTTGCCGGCAGCGGCCTGTTGCTCCTGCGGGTAGTCAGAAACGCCTACCAGGGGATGGGAATCGGCACAAAGCAGGAGGAAATACTGCTTCAAAGCATACAGGGCCGAAAGGGGCTTCTTTCCCTGTATGCCGACGTCATGGCACACAATACCGTCAGTCAGCAGAGCCTTGCCCGTCAGGGTTTTGTCCTGTGCGGGGTGCGGCCCATGCTGTATCGGGCTGAAGTTATGCTGCCGGGAGGCGCTTGGCCGAAGGGCGCCAGGCTCAGCCAGGCGGTGATGTGCCGCCGGGAGAGAGTTGGGGATGCAGGCGTTTTCTATTGCCCGGAAGAGCACAGGGAAGTGGCAAAACGAATATATGACGAACTCGGCGTAAATTGCCGCCTGGAATCCAAAGGCCAAAGCTGTACCGTTTCAAAAACGGTATATAGCAATCAGCATGATGCATTGCACCATAATTCCATTTGGGTGATACAGGAAGTTGGAGAAGATTTTGCTTCCCTGCTGGAGGATTTGAACCTGAAAACCGAACGCATTTTTTTATGCTATCTGAATTTAAAAAGTTCCGGTGCGGCCAATGCTTACAGAATGCTGCGGCGGGCAGGCTGCTTTTTTACCGGATTAAAACCAATGAACCGCAGCGGCGAATATATGATCATGGCACATGTCGGCCAGCGGTGCGTCCGGAATGCGGAGATTTGTCTCTATCCGGAAGGCGCATGGCTGCTGGATTACATTCATAAACAGTATGAATAAAAAGGAGATACGGTTTTGAAAACAGGGAAAAAGCATACAATCAAAAATAAGGTGGCCGGTTTGGTTTTATCCGTATCGTTGACTTCTGTTGTGCTGCTGGGGCTTGCGTGCGGCGCGGGTATTGTGAGCGTACGGCAGAATACCGTCAGCAGCTTGCAGACGCTAAACGACCAGACGGTACAGGATTCCACAGAAACGCTGCGGGAACAGACGCGAAAAGAACTCAGAATGCTGGCGGAAAACAAAAGCAGCCAGGCGGATACCAGCCTGAGTTTGATTCTTAATCAGACTCGTCTGGTAGCCATGGCGGCTGAAGATATTTATTCTCATGAGGCGCAATACCTGCAGGGGCGGCCAGACGCTTCCCTGCCGATTGATACCTTTGATTTTTCCTGCAATTATCCGGAAGAAATGCTGGGGCGTTTTTCTTTTCATCTGCGTGCGCCGCGCTCGTTGCTGGATCCCGGCTCTATTGTCGAAGAAAACGGCGTGGTCGTTAAAGCAGAGCTGGACGGAAGCAGCCTTACCGGGGTAATGCGCCGTGAATTATATCTGGCCGGTTATCTGGAGGGCGTGCTGGGCGGCATCCGCAATTTTGACAATGGGGATGGTACATACAATGGGATTGGCGCAAGCTATTTCTGCCTGGAATCATCCGGTATTGATATTCTGGCGGACACCCTGACCACCTCCATGGTGGAATACGATGCCAGAGAATCCACATGGTATCAAGAAGCTTCCAAGCTCAAAGCAGGAGAGGTATATTGGTCCAATCCTGTGCAGGATGGTTCCGGACGCGGCGAAGCGCTAATTTGCGCTATGCCAGTATATGTGGATGGAGATCTGGTTGGCGTGGCCGGCAGCGGCGGGCTGATCGACAATATCCGGGAAATGGTACAGAGCACAACGCTTGGGAACAGCGGCTATGCTTTTTTGCTGAATACATCGGAGGAGGGGCGTATGAACGTGATTGCCAGCGCCAATCCGGACAGGGAAAGCGAAATAAGCCGGTATCAGGACAACCTGTTGGAATCGGGAAACACCGAACTGATATCTATGCTGGAAAAGGCCGGTCGAAAAGAATCTGGCATGGAATTGGTTACGCTGGACGGGCAACTTTCCTATGTCGCGTTTTCTCCGTTAAGCATTACCGAGTGGACAATGGTGACAGTCATGCAACTCAACGATACCTCTATCGTTGCTCCAATCGAAACGCTGCAGGAGAATATTAACCAGATCACCCAGCGGACTATGCAGGATATGAACGGGAAAATTACGATGATCGTCGCCATCTTTGTGGGAATCGCCTTGGCGGTAACAGCATTGGTTATTTATTTATCTTATAAATTTTCCAATCGGCTGGCCTACCCGCTGCTGATCCTTACAGACGGCGTCAGGCGCGTCAGCGGCGGAGATTTGGATTTTCAGATCCATGTGGAATCTGACGATGAGACGGCAGAGTTGGGTGAGGCTTTCAACCATATGACCAGCAGCCTGAAGGAATATATCAAAAATCTGTCCCGCGTTACCGCCGAAAAGGAACGAATTGGCGCAGAGCTGCACGTAGCCACGCAGATACAGGCTTCCATGCTGCCATGCATCTTTCCGCCTTTTCCAGAGCGGAATGAGTTTGATATTTACGCTTCCATGACCCCAGCCAAAGAAGTGGGGGGCGATTTCTATGACTTTTTCCTGACAGATGACGATCATCTGGCCATCGTTATAGCAGACGTTTCCGGAAAAGGCGTACCGGCGGCGCTGTTTATGGTGGTTGCCAAAATTCTATTGAAAAATCGGGCGCAGATGGGGGCCTCCCCAAAGGAGATTCTGGAGACAGTGAACAACCAGCTGTGCGAAGGCAACACGGCGGAAATGTTTGTGACCGCCTGGCTGGGCGTTTATGAGATATCAACCGGAAAGCTCACGGCAGCCAACGCAGGACATGAATATCCGGCAATAAAGCGTGCAGGCGGCCGGTTTGAGCTCTTCCGGGATACACACGGGTTTGTCCTGGCGGGCATGGAAAACGTGCATTACCGGGAGTACGAACTGGAACTGCATGCCGGGGATATGCTGTTTGTCTATACCGACGGCGTTACAGAAGCCACAGACGTAAATAACGCGCTTTATGGAACGGAGCGGATGTTGGAGGCGCTTAACAGCCAGCCGGATACAATACCGGAAGAGTTATTGCATCAGGTTAAGGCCGATATCGACTTTTTTGTTGGGGATGCGCCGCAGTTTGACGATATTACAATGTTGTGCTTGAAATGTGAAAAACCAGTGGAGAAACCGTCCGACGATGCCGGACACTGATTGCTACATCCGTACGTTCTCTTTTACATGTATATTTGAAATATTTTAAAAATAAATTTTGTAAAACGACTTGCTCTTTGGTTGCAAAGAAGATGGTTGCCGCAAGACTAAAAGACCGCTGCATTTTGGCCTGCGCTAGCTGCATTGGAAAACAGTCCCCCGGGTCTGAATATATAACAGCTCTTACTTCCATACTGAGTACGGAGGGTTTTTATCCTTATGTGGTTGATAGGAATAGATAGCATTCTGCGTAAGGGGCCGTCTCAGGCAGACAATCCAGCGTTTGCACACAGCGAGACACAGGCGAAGGGTGATGAGAAGAAATGAAAGAACTAACTGTTGAAGCGACAGTGGAAAATATTGAAAAGGTGACGGCCTTTGTCAACGAACTGCTGGAAAGCTATCATTGTCCGATGAAAGCACAGGCGCAAATTGATATTGCCATCGATGAACTGTTCGGCAATATTGCGCATTATGCGTATAATCCGGACACAGGGCCTGCTACTGTCCGTGCAGAGGTGCTTGGAGAACCACTGGCTGTTGTTATCACCTTTGTGGATCACGGCGTTCCATATGATCCGCTGGCAAAGACGGATCCAAATATTTTTCTTTCCGCCGAGGAACGGGAAATTGGCGGCCTTGGCATTTATATCGTTAAGAAAAACATGGATGCAATCTTTTATGAGTATAAAAATGGGAGAAATATTTTGACAATAAAGAAAAATATGGAATAAGGGCTCTGTCGATGGAAAAACCATTTAAGAAAATTCCTTTCCGGAACGGCTGAACGATTTACACGGAAGTCTGATCCCAGCATATGGACCTTTTGTTTTTAATTATTGCGCTGCTTATTGGCGCGAGCCCCTGGGAAGCAGGCTGCAAAAGATCCGCTGGTTAAAATGCCTGTATAACGAAAAACAAATTATAAAAAATATACCTCCAGCTGCAGAGCAGAAACTGCAACTGGAGGTATTATTCTATTACAAACCTGGAAAGCGCACAAGTGAAGAGCCTATGGGAGGATTAACCGGTTGTCGGGAGTTTGTTGTTGCCTTTTGCCATCTATTTAATTAGGTTTGCCGGACAGTTTCTGTGGATCAAGCAATCTGCTGCTTATTCTACACTTGCAAGTGTTGCCCAGCATACGGTAGCGCCGCTTTTTTCCAAAACATGAGCGCATTCCCGCAGTGTATTGCCGGTGGTTACAATATCGTCGATTAAAAGAATGCTTTTTCCGGCAAGCAATGTTTTCCGTCGCAGGGCGTATACACCCTGTACATTTTTCCACCGCATAGCTTTGGCAAGGGAATGCTGCGCAGTGTTTTCCCGAATTTTTATCAGCGTGGCCTTGTAAGGCAGGTGCAGATGCCGCGCCGTATGTTTTGCAAGCAGGGCCGCCTGGTTGTACCCGCGCTCCTTTTGGCTTTTGGCAGAAAGCGGCACGCAGGTAACAAAATCAAAATTCACTGCATATTCCCGCCGTACGGCGTTTGCAACCGCAGCAGCCAGCTGCCTTGCATATTGCGGACTGTTGTGGAATTTAAAACGTAAAACAGCTCTACGGAAGATACCGTCGTATCGAAACGGAGAAACACACATATATCCATAAAGCCGCTTGCAAACAGGCTGTTTAGGAAAAAACGGAAGGCAACTGCTGCAGGCCATATCGCAGGCATGTATAAGTGTGCCGCAGTACGGGCAATGCGGCGGAAACAAAAAATCAAGCGGGTTCATGTAATCACCATTGGTATATAACATTTAAAGAAATACTATATGTATAATACTTTAGGTATTATAATCTTCTTTAATTATTACAAATAGTATAATTATTCTCGGATCAAAAAATGCTTTAAGCCGGTATACCGCAAGGTTTTCCGATTGTTTTGCACCATTTTGGCAACGGCCTGTTCATAGCCGACTAAAATTAACAGTTTTTTTGCGCGAGTCACGGCGGTATACAGCAGGTTTCGATAGCATAATTGCGGCGGACCCTGGTACATGGGAAGGATAACGGCGTTAAATTCATTTCCCTGGCTTTTATGGACGGTGGTAGCATAGGCCAGTTCCAGGTCCAGCGCACTGTCCAAATCGTAAACGGCTGTTTTATCATCAAAAACAACCTTTAAAGTCTGAGCAGATTTGCTGACTTCTGTTAAAATCCCTACGTCGCCGTTAAAAACGCCTTCACCGTGCTCGCCGTCCTTTCTGGTCCATGTAATATTATAATTATTGCGTGCCTGCATAACTTTGTCGCCCTGGCGCAGGGTGGTGGTGTTAACGGTGATTTCCTTCTTACCAGGGGAGGGGGGATTCAACGCAGCCTGCAGTCTTGTGTTCAGGTCCAGACAACCCAAGGTTCCTTTACGTGCGGGAGAAAGCACTTGAATATCCTCAAATGGCGAATAATTGTAGCTTTTGGGAAGCCTTGTACGGCATAATTCTATAATCGTCTCGGCTAAAGCTTCCCAGTCATGGCAGCGTAAAAAGAAAAAATCGCTGTTCCTTTGCGTTAATACAGGCATTTCACCTTTTACGATGCGGTGCGCGTTTGTAACAATCAGGCTGCGCATGGATTGGCGAAAAATTTCTGTCAACTGGATCACCGGCATCAGGCCGGAATGGATCAGGTCTTGCAGCACGTTACCAGCCCCGACAGAGGGAAGCTGGTCGCAGTCTCCTACAAGGATCAGCCGGCAACCCATGGGCAGCGCTCGTATTACGCTTTCAAACAGCAAAGCGTCTACCATGGAAAGCTCATCCAGAATCAATGCATCGCAGTTGAGCATGTTTTTTTCATTACGTTGAAAAACAGGCCTGTCGTTTTTGTCCCATGTTACCTCTAAAAGCCGATGGATGGTTTTGGCCTCACAGCCGGTTACTTCAGACATACGTTGCGCTGCACGCCCCGTAGGGGCGGCCAGAAAAACTTTCTGCCCGTTTTTTTTCAAAATTTTGATCACAGCATTAAGCGTAGTTGTTTTTCCCGTTCCAGGGCCGCCTGTTAAAATGAGCAGGCCGTTTGTGAGCGCTTCCTGGATCGCCAGCTTTTGCAACTGTGCATACTCCAGGTTTTCCGTTTGTTCAATTGCCTGAATTTCCTGATCAATACAGGGAATTTGCTGTGCTGGAAAACGCAGCAGCATAAGCATCCTTGCAGCAATATAGGTTTCACACCGATGCAAAGGCGGCGTAAAAATAAACGCTTGGCCTTCCAGCTCATCGCATACCAGGTTTCCGTCGGTTAGCATTTCGTCCAATGCATCGCAGGCCTGCTGCGGTGTTACGGAAAGAAAGTTTGTGCAGGCCTGTACAAGCCTGTCTTTCGGCAGGCAGGTGTGCCCGTTGTTTTTATTATGCTCCAATATGTATGCAAGCCCGGCGCGTACGCGGCACAAATCGTCAAACGGGCGTTGTTGCGCTGCAGCGATGGCATCTGCCTGTTCAAACGGAATACGCAGCTCCTGGGAACATAAAAAATAAGGGTTTTCTTCAATTCTGCGCAGAGCGGCCGTACCCCAAAACCGCCATATGCGCACGGAATCCTGCGGGGTGATACCATATTTTTGCAATGCAGCCATCAGTTCGCGTATGCCAAAAAGCTTTTGCAGCTCGCTGCTGATTTGTTCAGCCTTGTCAATTGAGATTCCTTTAACAGACGCCAAACGTTGTGGTTGGTTTTCCATTATTTCCAATGTGTTTTCCCCAAAAGTTTCTACAAGGCGTCTGGCAGTAGCGGGGCCGACTCCTTTTACTGCCCCTGAGGATAGGTATTTGAGGATTGCAGCGGAATTAGAGGGCATAGAGCGTTCACAGGCCTCTACGGCAAATTGTTCTCCATATGAAACATGGCTTTTAAATTTTCCAATCAGGCGGAGCTCTTCTCCGATGCTGACGAAAGGGAGCAGGCCGACCGCGGTGATTTCCTGTCCGCCGCAATTGACAGACAATACGGTATAACCGTTTTCCGCGTTGCGAAAAATAATTTCTTCAACCTCTCCGTTCAATTCCAAAAGCTGTCCGTTATCCATCTGGCAAAACCTCAATTTTTATATTTCCCTTTGCATACGCGCATAGAGCTTTTCCTTTGTAACAATGTAAGCGCGCTGCGCATAAGGGTATTCCTTGTGTACCGGAACGAATTCGGCATTTTGCCGCGTGCATAGTAAAACGACGATATATTCCAGAAAATGCGGGTTTTTGATAAGAATCGGGCCGATCATATGCGTTCCGAACAAGTTGCGCAGATGCAGCCCCTCCAGTGTTTCGTTTTCACTGTTGCCAAACCCCATCTGCATGTCAAACAGCGGTGTTTCAACGCCTTGTATGGCGCTGCATTTGTTTATAAAGCCCACAAGCGGTTCGTGCAGAAAATCGCACACGCAGTAACAGTCGCCGGTGACCCGCTTTTTGCACTGCTCTGTAGTTGTAAAAGGCGCAAGGCACAGCCCCTCGTAATTTTTTCCGGTACAGTCCGTTACGATTTTCCCAAGCATTTCAAACGCATTGCCCGTAAGCAGCATAACGGTACCACCCTGTACAGCTCTTGCAAAACTTTCTTTTTCTTTGCGCAGATCGGCAAGCGCCTTTTTCATGTTTTTCTCTGTGCCGCTGCCGATATAAACAAAGTCAAATGCGCCAAATGAAAGCCCGGCGGCGGTTTCTGCTTTTATAACGCTCACCTGTGCGCCCTGGTCTTCCAAATTCCGCTTGAGTACGGCAATATTTCCATATTCTCCGTACAAATTCATTAGATCGGCGTATAAATGTAAAAGCTTTAGCTTCATAGATCAAAATCCTTTCATGCCTGCAGGTTATAAAACTGTAACGCGGCCAAGCAGCTTGTCCTTATCGGAAAAGCAGGTAATTGCAAAAACCGGTTCGTTACCGTATTGTACAAATGTATCCACGGCTTTTCCGATATCTTCTTCTACCATAATCTTTTCCCGGGGTATATCTGTAAAGAAAAAGCGCACGGCAAGATCGTTTGCGTACGTACCGCATAACATCACGCGCTGCAATGTGTTTGTGCGCAGCTGTGAAAAATCAATATCCCACAGCCAGGAAATTTCGCTTGTAAAATATTTGCGGCTGACCGCATCAACGATGATCATGGCGCTGTAGGGCGTTTTGCATTGGGAAACAAGGCGCAGGGACTGGTCGTAAGATACAGAATTTTCATGTTTGGAGGTCAGCAGCGTACCCGCGTGCGCACCCATGCGAAAGTTTACGACCCGGCCGTTTTTCAGCGCATAATGCTGAATACTGTCTGCAATAAGGTTTCGTTCAATGCCGGCAAGCGCGCACACGGCGTATGCGGCCAGAAGGTTATATACGTTATATATGCTGTGCAGGGAAAGGGCGATAACGCTGGTGTTGTCGATTACAATTTCCCCTTTTTCCAGATCCACATCTGTTACGGTAAAGGCGGTTGGGTGCTTTCTGTGCCCGCAACTGGGACAATGATAGCTGCCTATGTGATTATAATGGTAATAGTCGTATTTCATCTTTTCTTTACAGGCAGGGCAGTACGCCCCGTCTTTGTACATACCGTGCGGTTCCTGTGTAGAGCCGCCGTAGCGGTCTACGCCAAACCAGACGGTATCTTTACGGTTGCGGCCAAACAGAGAAACCAGTGGATCGTCTGCGTTAAGGATCAGTTGCGTGTTTTCATGGATGCTGTCCTGTAAAGCGGCGTATACCCATTCCGGATGTCCGTTTCTGGTTAATTGGTCGCGGTAAAGGTTTGTGATCACATAATGCGTGGGAGTAAAATAACGGAAGGTATAGCGCGCGTAACGTTCATCTGTTTCAATCAAAAGGATATCCTTGCGCATTCTTCCAAAAAGAGAGCAGCTTGCAAGGATCAATGTTGTTACACCCTCAATTTGGTTGGAACCTTCTTTATTCCAGGCGACGTTTTTGCCGCCCTGTTGCAAAATGCGGGCAATCATTTCAACCGTAGAGGTTTTTCCGTTGCTGCCGGTTACGGCAATTACATATTTGGGAAGCCGGATTTTACTCAGAATATTTTTATCCAGCTTCAGGGCAATTTGTCCGGGCAGGCTGCTACCCCGCCCTAAAATACCGCCAATCCATTTGAGTATCCGGCAAATCAGTATTACAAAAAAAGCTTTCATTTTTTACGCTCCAAACCATAGCCTTCGCCATGTGTAATTTCAAATAAATATTATAGCATAAAGCAACAGAGATGAACAGTGAAAAACAAAATTTTCTGCTGCGTATTTTTATCAAAAAATACAAAAAAATAAAAACAGGGCGCAAGAAAAAACATTTGCACCCTGCCAAGGAAATCAGGAATGGTTCAATATAGAATACATTCCTGTATTTCAAAAAACGGATAATCTTTGCAGACAAGTTCACAGATTTTACGTGTTTCGGCGTCCATGCCGCAGTCCAGGCAGACAATTTTTCTAAAACGCCCGCCGCCAAACCATTTTACACGGGCAGCCGCATGGCGCAACAGAGCTTCTGCTTCCTCGTTATGCCCTTCGATTGGGATGACAAATAGCATGTTCTTGTCGCTTTCGGTACGGAGAAAAAAGAGCGCAACCATCCGTACAAGATCAATCAGGCCAATTATTGCCAAAATTATGAAAAGAATATCCCGAATTATGTAAAACATGTTTTTCACCTCGTTCCATCTTATGCACGCAAGAAAAATCTGTGTTGTATAAAAAAGCGTAAAACGATAAAAATAAAATTGACGGTTTTACTGCGCGTTGCGCAGATGACCGTCTGATTTATAAATTAAAAGAAAGAATAACAGGAAAGGAAGTACGAAAAACATGGATAATTCATTTGCAAACAAAAGCATCAAATGTACGGTACAGCAGTGTAAATATCATAACAATTCACAGGATTATTGCGCGCTTGACTGTATCCAGATCGGTACGCATGAGAGCAATCCTACCATGAACGAATGCACTGACTGCCAGTCCTTTGAAGTAAAGAGCAGCTGCTGCAACGGCTGAAACAGTTTATAAAAACGTACAAAAATAAAAATGGGCGTTGGCGTGTGCAGGGGAATGCGGGCGGCGGCGCCTGTTTTACATATGCACTTAAAAAGCTCTATCCCCGTATTATATGTTGTCAGAGGAATTTTGCTTTCTATGCACGCATTTGGGTTATGGGGGTAACAATCGTGATTCATATAAATAGTTTTGGTGTAATAGGTGGTGACAAACGCCAGCTTTCCGCTGCCCGGGCAATCTATGAGGACGGATACACGGTACTTTTAAGCGGTTTTGATAAACTGGAGCAGATTTTGGGGGGCATGGAAGGCCTTGTTACGCCGCAAGAAGCGGCGCTGTGCAGCGAGGCAATTGTATTGCCGTTGCCGGTTACCAAGGACGGAAAAAATTTAAACGCACCGTTTGCCGGTGAAAAAATACCGCTTGACGACGGTTTTGCGCGTATGATGCAGGGGAAACGGGTGTATTGCGGTATGAAAGAGCGTCTTTTAAAAACGAGCAAACTGTGGAATAAAGATATGGTTTTTGACTATTTTGACAGGGAAGAGCTCAATGTTTTAAACGCGGTGGCAACATCTGAAGGTGCGCTGGAAATTGCCATGCGGGAATATGCAGGAACAATTAACGGCTCCAAATGCCTGGTTGTAGGGTTTGGAAGAATTGGGAAGGTCTTATCCAACATGCTCAGAGGGCTTGGCGCACAGGTGTACGTGGCCGCGCGGAAAAAACAGGACCTCGCCTGGATCAGCCTGCTGGGACACGAACCGGTTGCTATAAAGGCGCTTTCAGACAACGGCGCTTACGATATTATTTTTAACACGGTCCCCGCTTTGATATTGGACTCTCACGTTCTGGCGCATATTGCGCAGGAAGCCTGTGTTATAGACCTGGCGTCCACGCCTGGCGGTGTTGATTTTGACAGTGCACGGCGAATGGGGATTAATGCCGTGCACGCGTTGTCGTTACCTGGAAAGGTTGCGCCGAAGACGTCGGGCGAAATTATAAAAAATACAATATTCAATATGCTTGAGGAGGATTAAAGTGAGTAAAACCACGGTAGGCTTTGCGCTATGTGGCTCATTCTGTACGTTCTCTAAAGCGATAAAAGAGATGGAGCATTTAACCGAGGCTGGCTATGATATAATTCCCATTATGTCACAGACCGCCTACGAAACAGACACACGCTTCGGCAAGGCAGAGGAAATTCAGAAAAATATTGAGGCAATCTGCGGCAAAAAAATTATTCATACCATTGCCGAAGCCGAGCCTGTCGGACCTAAAAAAATGTGCGATATTATCGCAGTTTGTCCATGCACGGGCAATACACTTGCCAAAATTGCAAACGCAGTGACAGACACGCCTGTTACGATGGCGGTCAAATCGCACTTGCGGATCGGCAGGCCGGTGCTTTTAACGCTTGCAAGCAACGACGCGCTTGGCGCGTCTGCGCAAAATATAGGCAAAGCGCTCAATACAAAGCACATCTATTTTACACCGCTTTCACAGGACGACCCGCAAAACAAGCCAAACTCTCTGGTTGCGCATTTCAATAAGCTTGAGCAGAGCCTGGTGCTTGCTTTGCAGGAAAAACAGATACAGCCTGTGTTTTGCTGAAAACGCCAAAGCGTATGGATAAACAAGCCGTTTTTATAAAAACACCGATAATTTGTATGCTTTGGATCTGTTCTATACCATAAAATTGGGGCAGGGATATTTTCTCTGCTCCAATTTTGTTGCATTTTATAGCATTTTTTGTTATGATATACTGTAAACGTAAAGAAAAGAGTGCCGGACAGACATAAAAATTGTATCCGGCGGAAAAAGGACGGGATTCCCATGAAATATTGCCCGCATTGTACAACGCTTTATCAAAAGGGCGCGGTTTGCCCGGAATGTATGCGTCCGCTTACAAATGAAATCCAGGAAAACGATCCTGTGTGTGTAATCAGTGCAGACGGGTTTGAGCGTGAACGAATCGTAGCCGCCCTGCGCGACAACGGCGTTCCCTGTGTGGAACGGATATCGAAAAAGGAACGCAGCGCCGACGCTGTAACGGGCAAACTTGCGGCAAAAGTGAAAATACAGGTGCCCTACGGCGCCTGTGCACAGGCAAAAGATATTTTGATCGGCATAGGCGCAATCCATACAGACGCGCAGATTATTTCCAATGAAAATTTCCCATCGGAGGGTTATACTTATGCACACCGGCCGGAGGAAAAGCAGAAAGATAAAAAGAAAGCGGCACAGCCCGGGAAAAAACCGGAGAAAAGCATAGAGGAATTTGAAGAAATGAGCCCTGCAAAGCGGACAACGGTCCGAATCGTGTCGGCGCTGCTGTTTATTGTACTGGTAGCGCTGGTCATTTTTGGCGTGGATTATGTTGCAAATTTGATTAAAGGGCTGTTTTAAAGAGCATAGCTATATAAGGAGGCATACAAATCAATGGATTGGCGTATTGGAACCAAATGTGTACAGTCGGGCTATCAGCCGGAAAACGGGGAGCCCAGAGTTCTTCCTGTTGTACAAAGCACAACCTTTAAATACGACAGCGCCCAAAAGCTGGGCAAACTGTTTGACCTGGAGGAAGACGGTTTTTTCTATACCCGCCTTGCAAATCCTACGTTGGACGCGGTAGAACGAAAAATAGCCGACCTGGAAGGCGGTGTTGCCGCTTTGTTGACTTCATCGGGACAGGCGGCGTCCATGATAGCAATTACGAACATTTGCCACAGCGGCAGCCATGTAATATGTGCAAGCGCAGTTTACGGGGGAACGTTTAACCTGTTTAATAAAACGCTGCGTGAACTGGGGATTGAGACTACCTTTATGGCGCCCGATGCAACAGAGCAGGAAATCATGTCGGCGTTTCAGGACCATACAAAGGCGGTCTTTATCGAAAGCCTTTCCAATCCAGCTCTGGTGGTGGCAGATCTGGAGATGTATGCGCGCTGCGCGCACGCGCACGGTGTACCTTTAATTGTTGACAACACCTTTCCAACCCCGGTTAATTGCAGGCCGTTTACATTTGGAGCAGATATCATCGTACATTCTACTTCAAAATATATGGACGGTCACGCGGTAGCGCTGGGCGGTGTTATCATAGATGGCGGATGTTTCGATTGGGACAATGGCAAATATCCCATGCTGACCCAGCCGGACGATACGTACCATGGCGTCGTATATACCCACCATTTTGGAAAGGCCGCCTATCTTGCAAAGGCCAGAGTACATCTTATGCGCGACTTTGGCGCACAGGCGTCTCCGCAAAATGCTTTTTTGCTCAATTTAGGGCTTGAAACGCTTGCACTGCGTATGCAGCGCCACTGCCAAAACGCGCAACAGATTGCCTGTTTTTTGGAAAAAAGTGACAAAATTGAATGGGTCAATTATCCCGGACTTCCCCAAAGCCCGTATTACAACCTTGCGCAAAAATATATGCCGGGCGGTAGCTGCGGTGTAATCTCGTTTGGTGTAAAGGGAGGAAGAGAAGCGGCGGCAAAGCTGATGGAAGCGTTGCAGATCGGCGCGATCGTAACACATGTGGCGGACGTGCGCACCTGTGTTTTACATCCTGCGAGCACAACGCACAGGCAGATGACGGACCAGCAGCTTCAGCAGGCAGGCATAAGCCCTAACATGATCCGCCTTTCTGTTGGCATTGAAGACGTTGACGATCTGCTTGCCGATTTTGCACAGGCCCTGGAAAGAGTTTGATAAGGATATGCTGCAATTAAATAAACTTACAATTATATATGGCCATTACGGGTGCGGAAAAACAAATTTATCTGTCAATCTGGCGCTTGACCTTGCCCGGCAGGATAAGCGTGTTACACTGGTGGATTTGGACATTGTCAACCCCTATTTCCGGTCAAGCGATTATACGCCTATGCTGCAAAAAAAGGGGATCAAGGTTGTTGCGCCGCAATTTGCAGGGACCAATTTGGATCTTCCGTCTTTATCTGCTGAAATCTACGCGGCGTTTGATACGTCTGCCGGATATGTGATTGTTGATGTCGGCGGCGATGACGCAGGAGCATATGCGCTGGGGCGCTTTTCACAACAGGTCATGCGCCTGCCGTCGTATAGTGCTTTTTATGTAATTAACCACTACAGGGCGCTTACAAGCACACCGCAGGAAGCGGCGGCGCTTTTGGAAGAGATTGAAGCCGCATCCCGTGTGAAAGCCACCGGCGTGATTAATAATTCGCATTTACAACAGCTTACGGAGAAGAAACATATTTTGGACTCTATGCCGTTTGCCCTGCAGACGGCAAAGCTTTTAAAGTTACCGCTTGTGCTGACTACGGCGCCGGCTTTTTTGGCGGAAGAACTGAAAGAAGAAATACAACCGCTTTTTCCGGTTGAACGTATTGTTAAGCCGCCGTTTTAGACAGCGCGGGGCGGCTGTCCCAACTGTGATAAAAACAGATAACCTGTACTTTAGATAAAGGAGGGAACGAAATGCCAAGAATCATTGTCAAAGAGGATGTATGTAAGGGGTGTGAACTGTGTGTAAACGCTTGCCCTAAAAAAATCATTGCGCTTTGTAAAGATAAAATCAATGCAAAGGGCTACCATCCTGCACAGCTTATCAACGAGGAGGAGTGCATTGGCTGTAAAAGCTGTGCAATCATGTGCCCCGATGTTGCAATCATTGTAGAAAGATAAGATACAGATAGGAGATAATACTATGGGTGAAAGATTTTTGATGAAGGGCAACGAAGCGCTTGCAGAGGCCGCTATACAGGCGGGGTGCAGGCATTTCTTTGGATACCCGATTACGCCGCAGACAGAGCTTGCGGCCTATATGTCTAAGAAAATGCCAAAAATTGGAGGTACATACTTACAGGCAGAATCTGAGCTGGCAGCAGCAAATATGGTGCTTGGAGCAGCCAGTGCCGGCGTACGCGCCATGACCAGTTCCAGTTCCCCGGGCATTAGTCTGAAAACAGAGGCAATTTCCTATATGGCCGGTTCCGATCTTCCGGCGCTTATTATCAATGTGCAGCGCGGAGGCCCGGGGCTTGGCGGTATTCAGCCGTCTCAGGCGGACTATTGGCAGGCAACGAAGGCCACAGGCCATGGTGATTTTCAGATCCTTGTTTTTGCGCCGGCTACTGTGCAGGAAATGGTCGACCTTGTCAAAACCGCATTTGATTTGGGCGACCAGTATAGAATGCCCGCTATGATCTTAGCGGATGGAATGTTGGGCCAGATGATGGAGCCTGTGGAAATACCCGACGGCTCTGCAAATATACTGCCCCCAAAACCATGGGCGACAGACGGCCATCAGGGAAAAAGAAAGCACAATGTGGTCAATTCGCTTTATCTGACGCCGCAGGCGTTGGAAGGCCTGGTCAAAGAACGCTTTGCGCGTTATGAGCAAATCAAGAAAAACGAGCAGCGTGTGCAGGAATATCTGGTAGACGACGCAGAAATTGTTGTTGTAGCCTACGGCGCTTCTTCCAGGGTAGCGCACAGCGCTGTGGACAGCGCACGTGCCAAGGGAATTAAAGCGGGGCTTATTCGTCCGATCACGCTCTGGCCTTTCCCAACAGATGCGCTGCGCAGCGCGGCGAAAAGTGCAAAGCAATTTCTTTGTGTAGAAATGAGCATGGGACAGATGGTTGACGATGTAAGACTTGCAATCAACTGTGAAAAACCGGTTGCCTTCTTTGGAAGAACAGGCGGTGTAATCCCCACTCCCGCAGAAATCCTGCAGGAAATTGAAAAACTGGGAGGCGGTCAATAATGGCAGTTATTTTTGAAAAACCAAAAGCGCTGGCGGATATTCCTTTTCATTACTGTCCGGGCTGCACGCACGGCATTGTGCACAGGTTGATTGCAGAGGTGCTTGACGAACTGCAGATTGAAGGAAAAGCTGTAGGCGTGGCGCCGGTTGGGTGCGCCGTTATGAATTACGATTATTTTACCTGCGACATGGTGCAGGCGCCACATGGCAGAGCGCCAGCGGTTGCAACAGGGCTTAAGCGCGCAAAGCCGGACAATGTGATTTTTACCTATCAGGGCGACGGTGACCTTGCCGCAATTGGGACAGCGGAAACCGTGCATGCCGCTACTAGGGGCGAAAATATTACGGTCATCTTTATTAATAACGCCATATACGGCATGACGGGCGGTCAAATGGCGCCGACGTCGCTGCCGGGGCAGGTTACGCAAACCACACCCTATGGCAGAGATGTAAACAGTGCGGGGTACCCTGTCCGCGTGTGCGAGCTTTTGGCTACGCTTGACGGCGTAGCACTGGCGCAGCGTGTAACGGTGGACTGCGTAAAAAATGTAAATATTGCGAAAAAGGCAATTAAAAAAGGTTTTCAAAATCAGATTGATAAAAAAGGCTTTTCAATTATTGAGGTTGTTTCCACCTGTCCTACAAACTGGGGAATGACGCCGATAGAAGCCCTGGAATGGCTGCGGCAGAATATGCTTCCGTATTATCCTTTGGGCGTCTATAAGGATGAGGAAAAGGGGGCAAGAATCCAATGAGCGTAAATTACAATATGTTGCTGGCAGGCTTTGGCGGACAGGGTATTTTGTTTGCAGGTAAGGTAATCGCCTACGGCGGGTTAATGGAGGAAAAAGAAATTTCCTGGCTGCCGTCTTATGGGCCTGAAATGCGCGGCGGCACGGCTAATTGCAGCGTTTGTGTTTCAAATGTACCAATAGGTTCTCCGCTGGTGACCAACCCAAATGTATTTGTGGCGATGAACCTGCCCTCTCTGGATAAATTTATTGACAGCGTGGAAACAGGCGGTATCGTCCTGGTGGACAGTTCTCTGATCCATAAAAAGGTAGAACGTACAGATGTCCGCGTTTTTTATGTACCTGCAACAAAGCTTGCAGAAGAAAACGGGCTGAAAGGATTGGCCAATATTATTCTGGTAGGCAAGCTTTTCAACGAAACAGGTTTTTGCAGTGCACAGTCGCTTGACAAAGCGGTTGAAAAATGTGTGCCCGCAAGAAAACAGCACTTGCTGGGAGCAAACCGCAAAGCACTTGAGATTGGGATGCATTACGGCAATACATAAATTCTGAGGTGAAAAACGTGAAAAAGGCACTTGCATTGCTATTTGCAGCGGTTGTTTGTCTGGGACTGTTTTTTGGATGCTCTGACAATCAGGAGGCTTCTTCAGGCTCCGGTGCACCGGCAGAATCGGTAAAAAAAATTGGGATCGTACAAATGTCCGACCATTCGTCGTTTTATACCATCCGTGATTCTATCCTTGCACAGCTTAAAAAACTTGGTTATCAGGAAGGAAAAAATGTACAGATCGAAGCTTGCAGTGCGCAGGGCGAAGCAGCAAGGCTCACGTCGATTCTGGATGAATTTGCAGCAGACCAGAAAGACGTGGTGATTGCCATTTCCACACCGGCGGCAGTTGCGGCGCATGCAGTTGCAGATAAAGTGCCTGTTTTGTTTGCAGCGGTGAGCGATCCGGTTACGGCGGGCCTTACGACCAGCCTTGAAAAGCCGGACAAAAATATTACAGGAACCTCAGACGCCCTGCAGGTGGAAAAAATGATAGATATGGCCCTTACCGTTACGCCAGGCATGCAAACGCTCGGACTGCTTTATAACAGTACGGAAGCAAGTTCGGCGGTTGCCATTGCAAAGGCAAAGGCATATTGCGCGGAAAAAGGAATTGCGTGTATAGAAGCCGGAATCAGCACTTCTTCCGATGTATATCAGGCGGCGCAATCCCTTGCAGGCGGAGTCAACGCAATCTTAATACCTGCGGACAATACGCTGGCAGATGCAATGGACGATCTGACGCGAGTCACACTTGATGCGAAAATCCCCTGCTATGTGGGGTTGGAAGCTATGGTTCAGGACGGCGGACTTGCCTGTATTGGTATTTCCGGTGAAGAGCTTGGAATTGAAACAGCCAATATGGCGGACCAGGTGTTAAAGGGAACAGCGGTGTCCGATCTGCCGGTTCGAGTATTGGATAATCCGACTACTTATGTCAATGCGCAGACAGCAAAAAAGATTGGCTTGCAGATTCCTGATTCGATTTTACGGAATGACAAAACCGTGCTATTGCCAAAATCCTGACGTATCGTTATAAATTGCAATTAGACGGCTCCCATATAAACGGGGGCCGTCTGTTTTAGTTTTAGACACATGGAAAAAGTATTGCCATATTGTTGCAAAAGAAGAGGGAAAACATACTATGCTTTTGCTGCGAAAAGGGAAGACTTTTAAAGCGCACGAAGTACCCGGCTGAAAAAGTATATTTTCTATATTTTTTACAAATCCTAAGACGGGATGTAAGGAATATATTGTAGAATTGTAAGACTTCCCCAAAATTCCGTATGTAAAATGAACAATTTTACATGCGAAATTTTTTGTTTATAGATAAAAATACAAAAGCATAGCTGAAAATAAAAAAGGAAAAAAATAGAAGGACGGATTTACCGGTTGAAACAGAGAAAAAAGATATTGACAATTTTTTAACAATCATTTATAATAGGGACAAAGCAAAGCAAAACCCATAAAACATCGCTTTGCAAGTTGTTTCACCAGCCTGTTTTGCGCAGGCGTACGCATGAAAAAAACAAGAACTGAGGAGGCCTATCTTATGGCAAATAATGAAAAAACTGCAGTGACAAACGCACAGGCGCCCGAATTGATTGACAATGTTGACGCGCTGGTTGCCAAAATGCATGCAATGAGGCAGGCGCAAAGGGTATTTGCTACCTATACGCAGGAACAGGTAGATAAAATCTTTCATGCCGCTGCGTTGGCTGCCAACAAACAGCGTATACCGCTTGCAAAAATGGCAGTGGAAGAAACAGGCATGGGCGTTGTGGAGGACAAAGTTATTAAAAACCACTACGCGGCGGAATATATTTATAATGCATATAAAGATACAAAAACCTGCGGTGTAATAGAAGAAGACAAGGCTTTCGGTATTAAAAAGATTGCAGAGCCAATTGGCCTGATTGCAGCGGTTATTCCTACTACAAACCCTACTTCTACCGCAATCTTTAAAGCGCTGATCAGTTTAAAAACAAGAAACGCGATTATTATCAGCCCCCATCCGCGTGCAAAGAAATGTACCATCGCTGCGGCAAAGGTCGTGTTGGACGCCGCAGTAGCTGCCGGTGCACCCCAAGGGATTATCGGCTGGATCGACGTTCCCTCTCTGGAGCTTACAAATGAGGTCATGAAAAGCTCCGATACTATTCTTGCAACAGGCGGTCCCGGCATGGTCAAGGCAGCGTATTCCTCAGGTAAGCCGGCTTTGGGTGTCGGCGCTGGCAATACGCCTGTTATCATTGACGATACGGCGGATATCCAGCTTGCTGTGAATTCTATTATTCATTCCAAAACCTTTGACAATGGTATGATTTGTGCTTCCGAACAGTCCGTTACAGTGCTTCCCAAAGTGTACAATGCAGTCAAAAAAGAATTTAAAGAACGCGGCTGCTATTTCCTTAAAGGCGATGAACTGGATAAAGTCAGGAAAACGATTATAATTAATGGCGCCCTGAATGCAAAAATTGTTGGGCAGAAGGCGCATACAATCGCTGCGCTTGCCGGCGTTGATGTGCCCGAGGACACAAAAATCCTGATCGGCGAAGTGGAATCTGTAGATATTTCTGAAGAGTTTGCACATGAAAAGCTCTCTCCGGTGCTTGCCATGTATAAGGCAAAGGATTTTGACGAGGCGCTTGCAAAGGCGGAGCGGCTGGTTGCAGACGGTGGCTATGGGCACACCTCCTCTTTGTATATTCATCCTGCCCAATCTGAAAAAATTGCAAAGCATGCTGCGGCTATGAAAACCTGCCGCGTTTTAATCAATACGCCGTCTTCCCATGGCGGTATCGGTGATCTTTACAATTTTAAGCTTGTGCCTTCGCTTACGCTTGGCTGCGGCTCCTGGGGCGGCAATTCCGTTTCAGAAAATGTTGGTGTAAAGCATCTTATCAATATTAAAACGGTTGCCGAAAGGAGAGAGAACATGCTTTGGTTTAGAACACCACAGAAGGTTTATTTCAAAAAAGGCTGCATGCCCGTTGCTTTGGATGAACTTGGCACGGTAATGGGTAAGAAAAAGGCCTTTATCGTTACAGACTCTTTCCTTTATAAGAACGGCTATGTCAAGCCTATTCAGGATAAACTTGATGAAATGCAAATTCAGCATACGTGCTTTTATGAGGTTGCGCCCGATCCGACGCTTGCCTGCGCAAAAGAAGGCACAAAGGCGATGATTTCCTTTGAACCGGACGTTATTATTGCATTGGGCGGCGGCAGCGCGATGGATGCGGCGAAGATCATGTGGGTTATGTATGAGCATCCGGAAGTTGACTTTATGGATATGGCTATGCGCTTTATGGATATCCGCAAAAGGGTATACACGTTCCCCAAAATGGGTGAAAAAGCTTTCTTTGTAGCGATTCCGACCTCTTCTGGTACAGGCTCTGAGGTAACGCCGTTTGCCGTTATTACAGACGAAACGACAGGCGTAAAATATCCGCTTGCTGACTATGAGCTTTTGCCCAATATGGCAATTATTGACGCGGATAATATGATGACTCAGCCCAAAGGTTTGACAAGCGCGTCTGGTATCGATGCGTTGACCCATGCGCTGGAGGCTTATGCTTCTGTCATGGCAACAGATTATACGGACGGCCTTGCGCTCAAGGCAATGAAAAATATTTTTAAATATTTGCCGTCTGCTTATGAAAAGGGTGCGGACGATCCAATTGCAAGGGAAAAAATGGCGGACGCTTCCACCATGGCCGGTATGGCGTTTGCAAATGCGTTCCTTGGCGTTTGCCATTCTATGGCGCATAAGCTTGGTGCATACCACCATCTTCCGCATGGTGTGGCCAATGCGTTATTGATTACGTATGTCATGCGCTTTAATGCCTCTGCGGTTCCCGCAAAGATGGGTACGTTCCCGCAGTATCAATATCCGCATTGTCTGGAAAGATATGTAGAATGTGCAAACTTCTGCGGCATTTCCGGGAAAGACGATCAGGATACCTTTGAAAAGTTCCTTGCTGCTATTGATCAGCTGAAGGAAAAGGTTGGTATTAAAAAGTCGATTGCCGATTATGGTATTCAGGAAGAGGATTTCCTTGCAACACTGGACGAAATGGTCGAAAATGCTTTTGACGACCAGTGCACGGGTGCAAATCCCAGATACCCGCTGATGAGCGAAATCAAAGATATGTACCTGAAGGCCTATTACGGTAAATAAGCTGTTTAGCAGATAAAATCAGGTGTGTCCACAAACGCACCTGATTTTTGCCTTAGGCCTTTTACAGCGGGTTATGCGGCGCCTTGTGCATCTTTTGAAGGCTTTTGTGGAAAAACGTAGAAGCAGCAGAGATGATATTGGTAATTGTGTATTATTAAACAAAAATCACGCACAATATTTTATGGTATTTTAACTATACAATGCGCGAAGGTTGTAGTATAATTAAAAAAGATACCAGCCGGTATCTTTGAATTTAACATAAAGGCTATACCGGAAAGGGGAATTCTTATGAATTTTGAAAAAATACTTGCAGAGCGTAAAGACAAAGTCATTTATAAAGATGGTGACAATGTAGTAAAGGTATTCAGTGAAAAATATCCCAAATCAGACGTTTTAAACGAAGCGCTCAACCATGCCAGAGTAGAAGAAACCGGTCTTGCAATTCCGGAAATCCGTGCGGTTTCTATTTTAGACGGCAAATGGGCGATTACGCTGCAATATATTGAAGGGAAGACCCTGCAGCAAATTATGGACGAAGACCCCGACAATATAGAAAAGTATATGAGCGATTTTGTTGACCTGCAGCTGCAGGTGCACAGTATGCGCGCACCGCTGTTGAACAAACAGAAGGATAAAATGAACCGCAAGATATCCAGTTTGCGTGATACGGTAAGCGCAACCATCCGTTATGAGCTGCATACACGCGTGGAGTCTATGCCTAAGCACGCCAAGGTTTGTCACGGCGATTTTAACCCCAGTAACATTATTATTAATAACAGCGGGAAAGCATATATTATTGACTGGTCCCATGCAACGCAGGGAAATGCTTCGGCAGATGCGGCAAGAACTTATTTGCTTTTTTCCTTAAAACAGCCGGAGCTTGCAGAAATGTATATGAACCTATTTTGCGAGAAGAGCAATACGGCAAAGCAGTATGTTCAGCAATGGTTGCCAATTGTGGCGGCAACACAGATGGTTAAAGGCGTTGAAGAAGAAAAAGAGTTGCTCTCTAAATGGATTAATGTAGTGGATTATGAGTAATTGCTCCGTTTAAAAATAAATGGATATGTTTTAGATAATATGATCTGATATTTTACTTGAAAACCCAGCAGCCGTTCTGCAGATATATGGCTGCTGGGTTTTTGTATTTAGTAATACTAAACAGCAATTGATTTTAAACTATAAATATGATATTATATAAGCAAAATTTTGCTTATTAATTTTTTTGAGAAGTAAAAAGGATGGGAAGCAAAAGGCGAAGAGAAGGAAAAACGTGGGCGATAACGGTATTGCTAACAGGGGCAATACTTTTGACTATGTCCGGAGCCGTTTTGCCAGCGCGAAATATGAAATTAATTCACCATTTGTAGTCAGGGTAGATGCGGCGACACTGAACAATTCACAAACATTAAAAAGAGGAAGTACGGGCAAGCGGGTGGAATATTTGCAAAGAAACTTAAATGGAATTGGGTGTTCCTGTGGCCCTGTTGACGGAATTTACGGCAGTACAACAGAAGCCACTGTAAAACGCTTTCAGTTCATGAATGGTTTGGCAACAGATGGAGTTGCCGGATCCAGAACCATTAAAAGCTTGTATCTATTGTTCGTACGGTAGAAAACCAGCTTTGCACCGTTGGCGGCTATTTGCAAGCTCAATATGCCGATGGCGTTTACGGTCCAAGAACAGTAACGGCAGTTAAAAACTTTCAAAGGGACTATAAAGACGTCCATAGTCTTGACGCGGCCGACGGCATTGCCGGTTTAAAGACAAGAGAAGCTCTGGAATATGTTTATAAGTATTTCGTTTACGGATAATATATAGCGGCGCCGCCGGCCCATAAAAAAGCGCTGCGATCAGATTTTGGATCTGATCGCAGCGCTTTTTTCTAATGTTTGTTCCTTTGCATACAGGTTTTAAAGGGCGTCTGCAAAAAAGTAAAAAATTGTTGCGATGCTTGGCATAAACAACAGGAAAAATATTACGCTGTCACGGGTTACAAAGGTGTAAGCGTGTGGGAATCAACTGTAATTGTCATATTTTCCTGTGACGCAGTAAATATATTTGGATCCTCTTCATCAGAAAAGATCTGCTATGCATTTACTGCACTGTCCTTCATCTCTGGGAATAAGAATATCAATTTACCCTTTATACGGATATCACCGTTTTTATCTGTAAAAAGATGATTTTTTCAATGGTAACAAGAAAAAAGAAAGTAAGAAATGAATGCCGCAATGAAAACAATGGCTTTTGTGTACTTTTTAAAAACAGAATATTTTTGCTAAAAAATTAAAAATAATATTAAAATTCGACAAAAAATATGGAATTTTGCAAAAGTTCCTGCGGATAAAATCTGCTGTTTTACATAATATATTATGTAAAACAGCAGAAAGAGAACGAATCATGGTACTATTTATATATTAAATGCGAGAGGAGGTATAAAAATGAAAAAATATTGTGAAACTCTGAGGAATTTAAGAGAGGACCATGATTTAACGCAAACGAACGTTGCAAAGGAACTTGGAATATCACAGCAATATTATTCCGAATATGAAAACGGCAAAAATGAACTGCCAATTCGTCATTTAGAAAAACTGGCAGAGCTGTATCAGGTTTCAACCGACTACATACTTCATGGCGCAAAGAAAAAGTAAAGTTGTGTTTTTACCGCTTTATCTGAAATGCCCGCAATATGCGTGCCGAACATGTGAAAATAATTTACATGTTTAAAGTTTTATCTAAAACAGAAGCAGGCGGCTTTTACAGCCGCCTGCTTCTGTTTCCTATAAATTATTTACAATTGTCCGACTGTGTAATACGGTAACAAAGGATCATAAGGCTGTCCGACATATGAACATTCTCCATAATGACGTCGTCATATACCAGCGACAGGTCATAGTGGCTGAAGTTCCAGTAATTTTTTATGCCGCAGTCGTATAAGGTTTGGGCAATTGGGCCTACAGAGCTTTTTGGAATGCACAGCATCGCTACGCTTGGACGGTTTATTTTGCAAAAATCCGCAAGGCCACGGATGTCGTATACCTTTGTATTTCGAATCTCTGTGCCAATCAGCTCTTCATCACGGTCAAAAATTCCAATGAGCTGGAACCCGCGGGTTTCAAAAGACATATGCATTGCAACAGCGCGGCCCAGATTACCTGCACCAATCAAAATAGCCTTGTACGCACTGCGCAGCCCCAGAATATTTTCAATTTCGTCGTGCAGCTGCTCTACGCTGTACCCATAGCCCTGCTGGCCAAATCCACCAAAACAGTTAAAATCCTGCCGGACCTGAGAAGCGGTCAGGTTCATTTTTGTGGCCAATTCTTTGGAAGAGATACGCATAACGCCCTGCGTACGCAGTTCAGACAAAAAACGGTAATAGCGGGGCAAACGCCTTACTACAGACATAGATATGTGTTCTCTTTTCGGCATTTCGTTTCACCTCGTGAAAAACAATTGATTTGCATGACCGGCATTCTGAAAACAGCGTATAACGCGGGCATAACAACGGTGGTAATTCTGGATACAGGGCGGGCGCCTGCCTATCCAGAAAAGATTTATCACATCAGCTGTGCAAGACGACTGTTAATTTCCCGCAAAAAAGTTTCTGTGTTCACCTTTTTCTTATTGGTAAGCGTAGACAACAAATACAAATCTCCTGTCATAACGCCGTCTTCAATGGTTTGGATTGTTGCTTTTTCCAGATTGTCTGCAAAAGCGCACAGCGCGGGGATGTTGTCAAGCTCGCCTCTTTTTCTTAGGGCGCCGCTCCAGGCAAAAAGGGTAGCAACGCTGTTTGTGGAGGTTTCTTCTCCTTTCAGGTGTTTATAATAATGCCGCTGCACCGTACCGTGCGCCGCTTCATACTCATAAATACCATCGGGAGAAACCAGAACGCTGGTCATCATGGCAAGTGATCCGAACGCAGTGGCGATCATGTCGGACATTACATCCCCGTCGTAATTCTTGCATGCCCAAATATATCCGCCCTGGGAACGGATTACCCTTGCAACGGCGTCGTCAATCAGCGTGTAAAAGTATTCTATACCGGCGTCTGCAAATTTTTCTTTATATTCACTTTCAAAAATTTCAATAAAAATATCCTTAAACCGGTGGTCATATTTCTTGCTGATCGTATCCTTGGTTGCAAACCAAACATCCTGTTTGGTGTCCAGCGCGTAATTAAAGCAGGAGCGCGCAAAGCTTTGAATGCTTTTGTCCAGGTTATGCATTCCCTGAAGAATCCCATCTCCGTCAAATTGGTGGATCAGCTGCCTTTGTTCGCTACCGTCCGGCGCCGTTACGCAAAGCTCCGCTTTAGAGCCGCCCTTTACAGTCATTTCCGTGTTTTTATATACGTCGCCATACGCATGACGGGCAATACAAATCGGTTTGGTCCAGGTGGGGATAAACGGCGTAATGCCCTTAACCAGAATGGGCGTTCGGAAAACCGTTCCATCTAAAATTGCACGGATTGTGCCGTTGGGGGATTTCCACATTTCCTTTAGGTTATATTCGGTCATACGCTCCGCATTTGGGGTAATGGTAGCGCATTTTACGGCAACACCGTACTTTTTGGTCGCCTGTGCGCTGTCAAAGGTTACCTGGTCGTTTGTTTCGTTTCTGTGGGAAAGGCCAAGGTCGTAATATTCTGTTTTCAGGTCAATATAGGGGGTAAGTAAAATGTCCTTGATCATCTTCCAGATGATCCTGGTCATTTCATCGCCGTCCATTTCCACTAAAGGCGTTTTCATTTGAATTTTTTCTGCCATTGGTATCACTCCTATATAGTATTGTCCTATCTTTTCTCAGATTCACATAATTTCTTATTTTGTGTCTTATATGGCTGTGCGCAGACAGCAGGCAGCAAAAAGGCCTTTAGGAATTTTCTCTTGTATAATTGAGCAAACCGCCCGCAAGGATAATAGCTCTGGTGCGCTCTGTCAGGGAACATTCTGCAACAATTTTTTTACCGGTTGTCTGATTGGTAATAACGACGTCTTTACCGTTTTCTATACAGTCCTTTACATCAGGCATGGAAAGAACATCTCCCTGTGAAATTGCATCGTAATCTGCTTCGTCAGCAAAGGTAAGCGGAAGAATGCCGGCGTTGATCAGATTGCTGCGGTGAATTCTTGCAAAGCTCTTGACAAGAACAGCCTGTACGCCAAGATAAAGCGGGGCGAGCGCCGCATGTTCCCTGGAAGAACCCTGTCCGTAGTTTACACCGCCTACAATTACGCTTTGTCCCAATTGCTGCGCGCGTTTTGGAAATTCAGGATCGCATACGGTAAAGCAGTGCTGGGAGATGGCGGGAATGTTGGAGCGCAGCGGCAGAATTTTTGCACCTGCCGGCATAATATGGTCGGTGGTGATATTGTCGCCCACCTTTAAAGCACAAGGCGCTTCAATCGATTGCGCAAGCGGCGTTGTTGTGGGGAAAGGCTTAATATTTGGGCCGCGCAGAACTTCCACGCTGTCCATTTCTTCCTCCGGTGCGGGCGGAACCACCATATTATCATTGATTAAAAAGCTTTTGGGCAGTTCAATTTTTACTTCTTTGCCAAGTGTTCTGGGGTCTGTAAACACGCCGGCAATTGCACAAGCGGCTGCGGTTTCAGGGCTTACCAGATAAATTTGCCCATCCGCTGTACCGGAACGGCCTTCAAAATTGCGGTTGAAGGTACGAAGGGAAATCCCTTTGGAATTGGGCGACTGCCCCATGCCAATACACGGTCCGCAGGCACATTCCAAAATCCTCGCACCCGCAGCGATCAGATCGCCCAGCGCGCCGTTTAAAGCAAGCATATTGTATACCTGTTTGGAGCCGGGGGCAATGGAAAGACTTACGTCGGGATGGACGGTTTTTCCTTTTAAAATTGCGGCTACCCGCATAAGGTCCAGATAAGAAGAGTTGGTACAGGAGCCAATACAAACCTGGTCTACCTTTTTCGGGCCAATTTCCTCAATGGTCTTTACGTTGTCCGGGCTGTGAGGACATGCGGCCATGGGAACAAGCGAGGAAAGGTCAATATGCACGGTTTCGTCGTAAACGGCGTCAGGGTCGGCAGTAAGCGGCTGCCAATCTTCTTCACGGCCCTGCGCTATTAAAAATTCCTTTGTTATCTCGTCGGACGGGAAAATGGAAGTGGTGGCGCCCAGCTCCGCTCCCATGTTAGTGATGGTAGCACGCTCGGGAACAGTCAACGATGCAACGCCGGGACCGGTGTATTCAATAATTTTTCCTACGCCGCCTTTTACGGATAAGAGCCTTAGAACCTCCAGTATTACATCTTTGGCGGATACCCACGGTGAAAGCTGGCCGGTCAGGTTTATCTGGACCATTTTCGGCATGGTAATATAATAAGCGCCGCCTCCCATGGCCACAGCCACGTCAAGACCGCCGGCGCCCATGGCAAGCATTCCAATACCGCCGCCGGTTGGGGTATGGCTGTCGGAGCCGATAAGTGTTTTGCCCGGTTTTCCAAAGCGTTCAAGATGTACCTGGTGGCAAATGCCGTTGCCGGGCCGGGAAAAGTAAATACCGTGCTTTTTTGCCACGCTTTGGATAAAACGGTGGTCGTCTGCGTTTTCAAAGCCTGTTTGCAGCGTATTGTGGTCAATGTATGCAACGCTCTTTTCTGTTTTAACTCTGGGTACGCCCATGGCTTCAAATTCCAGATACGCCATAGTGCCGGTTGCGTCCTGTGTAAGCGTCTGATCAATTTTCAGCCCGATGTCACTGCCTGCGGTCATTTCGCCGCTGAGCAAATGCGACCGGATAATTTTTTGTGCCAGTGTATAACCCATGATAATTTCCTCCTTTTGCGATTCGCTGTCCTGTATGGGAACAAAGTACAAATACCCGTTAATAATTTAACATACTTTATTATCCCTTAAATTCGAAGAAAAGTCAATGTTTCGCGGCAATTAAAAAGGGCAGGGCGGAAATTGTTTTTTCATAAATTTATAATGCGGTTCCCAAATTTGCAGATTTCAGCCAAAAGTCTGCAAAACAATCAGGCTTACCTAGAAAGATGTGCGCTTTTACTAAAATTGTGTTTATTTTCGCAGCAAAGTGCTGAAGTTTACAGGAAACTATTGATTTATTTTTAAATACCATGTATAATAAAACACGCGTTTGCTTCAACAAGTAAAAGCTTTAAATTGGTAAAGTTTAAGGGGCGGGAGGACAGGAAATGGTAATGTGGGTTACGTTGGTTGCTTACATATGTATTATGGTAGGGATCGGTATTTATTGTAAGAAAAAAACAGGTAGTGTTTCTGACTTTGTATTGGGAGGCAGAAGCCTTGGACCGTGGATGACGGCATTTGCGTATGGCACGTCTTATTTCTCTGCAGTGGTGTTTATCGGCTATGCCGGTCAGTTTGGATGGAACTACGGGATTGCGGCAACATGGATCGGCATTGGAAACGCGGTAATCGGCAGTATGCTGGCATGGATGCTATTGGGCAACCGCACACGTATTCTGACAAAACAGCTGGATGTCTCCACCATGCCGGAATTCTTTGAAAAACGGTATGTTTCAAAGGGGCTGAAGACGGCTGCCGCGTGTATTGTGTTTGTGTTCCTGATTCCCTATACGGCATCTGTATATAATGGCCTGTCCCGCTTGTTTGAACAGGCGTTTGGTTTTGATTATTCCATATGCATTATTGTTATGGCGCTTTTGACGGCCGTTTATGTAATTTTAGGCGGCTATATGGCTACGGCGATCAATGACTTTGTGCAGGGTGTTATTATGCTGGCGGGAATTGCTGCGGTCGTAGTATGCGTCTTAAACAGCCAGGGCGGTATCCTACAGGCAATGACAGGGCTGGGAGAAATCACAGATACGGGTGTTCCGCAAAACAGTCTGAATTCCCTGTTCGGGCCGGACCCGCTGAATTTGCTGGGTGTTGTTATTTTAACGTCGCTCGGAACATGGGGGCTGCCGCAGATGGTACATAAATTTTATGCGATTAAAGATAAACCCGCGGTTAAAAGGGGAACGATTATTTCCACCCTGTTTGCGGTTGTTGTAGCAGGCGGTTCTTATTTTATGGGAGGGTTTGGCAGATTGTTTGCAACGCCGCAGGAAATTACAAATCCCGAAACGGGAGAGCTTGTTTATGATATGGTTGTACCTGCGCTTTTAAATGTTGCCATACCGGAGCTTCTTTTTGGGATTGTTGTGGTTTTGGTGCTGTCTGCCTCCATGTCCACGCTGTCCTCTTTGGTGCTTACTTCCAGCTCTACGCTTACGATTGATATGATTCTTCCGCTGACAGGAAAAAAAGTAGGGGAGAAAAAGCAAGTGTTGATTATGCGTATTTTTATTGCAGTCTTTTTGCTGTTTTCCGTGATTATTGCACTCAATAAAAACACCTATATTACAACGCTGATGTCTATATCCTGGGGGGCCCTTGCCGGTGCGTTTCTGGCTCCGTTTCTGTACGGGCTTTTCTCCAGAAAAATTACCAAAACGGCAGTATGGGCCAGTATGCTCTCTGGTGTAGGAATTACAGTTGTTTCTATGGTGCTGTTCAATCTGGAGCTTTTTCCGGCGCTTACAGCTGCCGCCGCGCAGCTGCCGCTGAATTTGTCCTCGCCAATTAACTGGGGAGCAATTGCAATGCTGGTCGGTTTAATAGAAGTGCCAATTGTCAGCGCACTGACCAAAAATAAAAAGCAAAAGGAAATTGACGCCATCTTTTCTGAATATAAAAAGGCGCTTTAATTTCGTGCACTGTGCATAGTTTCTTTTTTACTTTTTCTACTGCACAAAAAATAGAAATATGTTATAATTTTGAAGATATAAAGGCCGCACTCTGTTTGGGTGCGGTTATGCATGTAACCAGATATTTGCTTTTGCACCGTATGATCATGGAAGGAAGTGCTTTTTTTGTTTTTTCAAAAGGAAATAGAAACCATGCCGCGCAGAGAGATAGAGGCGCTGCAGCTGCAGAAACTGAAAAAAATGGTTTCTTACTGCTATAAAAACATCCCGTTTTACCATGAAAGATTGACCCGGTGTGGTATTTTGGACGGTACCCGGATCAAAACGCTGTCTGATATTTCTTACATACCCTATACAACCAAAGAAGATATCCGCGACCACTACCCGTTTAAGATGCTGGCGGTTCCCATGCGCGAAATCGTAAGGATTCACGCTTCTTCCGGCACAACGGGCAAGCCGACGGTGGGGGTTTACACAAAGCGTGATATAGACATCTGGTCGGATTGCGTTGCCAGGGTTGCGGTTGCCGGCGGCGCAACGGCGGATGATGTTATCCAGATCAGCTTTGGGTACGGCCTGTTTACCGGTGCACTGGGGTTGCATTATGGCCTTGAAAAGCTTGGCGCAACCGTTATTCCCGCTTCTTCCGGTAATACCGAAAGACAACTGATGATGCTGCGCGATTTCGGCGTAACGGGGCTGGTGGCCACGCCGTCTTATGCGCTGTATTTAAGCGAGGCGGTTAAGGAAGCAGGCTACCCGCTGTCAGATTATTCACTGCGGCTTGGTATTTTAGGCTCAGAGCCCTGCACGCCGGAAATGCGTGCGCAGATCGAAAAAAATCTGCATATTTTTGTGTCGGACAACTATGGCCTTACGGAAATCGGCGGCCCCGGGGTTTCCGGCGACTGTCCGCAGCGGCAGGGTATGCATTTTGCAGAGGACCACTTTCTCCCGGAAATTATTGACAAAGATACAGGCGAAGTGCTGGCAGAGGGCCAGGTGGGCGAATTGGTCGTTACCACGCTTTCCAGGGAAGGAATGCCGGTTTTGCGTTACCGTACGAAAGACATTACAAAGCTTACTTATGCGCCCTGTGCCTGTGGCAGAACACATGCGCGTATGGCCAAGACCATGGGCAGAACGGACGACATGCTGATTATTAAAGGCGTCAACGTGTTTCCAACACAGATTGAAAGCGTGCTTGTCGGTATGGAAGGGATCGGCCCGCATTATCAGCTGGTAGTCAGAAGAACCAATTATAAAGATAATCTGGAAGTAAAGGTCGAACTGATCAGCGGCAAGCTGCTTGTGGATTTCCGCGAGCTTGAGGCCTTGCAAAAGCGGATTCACGATAAGCTTAAAAGCGTGCTTGGGCTGGAAACCAAGGTAACGCTTGTGGAGCCGAAAACACTTGAACGTTTTCAGGGGAAAGCAAAACGAATCTTGGATCTGCGCAATGAACAGGCCTAGCCCCGTGCTTCCGTAAATTACATATTGCACAGCCCGGAAGCGTTTGCTAAAATAATACCAAAAGGTAAAAATTTGACAGAAAATACGATATATAAGGATGAGTTAAATGAGTAAACTTATGCTTGGCAACGAAGCCGTTGCAAGAGGACTATATGAAGCGGGCGTCAAAGTGGTGTCCAGTTATCCGGGAACGCCAAGTACGGAGATTACAGAAAACGCCGCAAAATATGACGAGATGGAATGCGAATGGGCACCAAATGAGAAGGTTGCTGCCGAAGTTGCCGCAGGGGCGTCCTTTGCGGGGGTACGTTCTTTTTGCGGGATGAAGCATGTTGGGCTGAACGTAGCGGCTGATCCCTTTTTTACCATGAGCTATATCGGTGTAAACGGCGGGATGGTTCTGGGCGTTGCAGACGACCCGGGAATGCACTCTTCCCAAAATGAGCAGGATTCACGCCATTATGCGCAGGCAGCCAAAGTGCCAATGGTCGAGCCGGCGGACTCTGCGGAATGTAAGTTGTTTACAAAGCTTGCGTATGATTTGAGCGAGCAGTTCGATACACCGGTGCTCCTTCGCCTGACAACAAGGATCGCACATTCCAGAAGTCTTGTGCAGACAGATGCGCGCAAAGAGCGTCCACCTGTACCGTATGAGAAAAATCCTGCAAAGAATGTTATGCTGCCTGCTTTTGCAAAAGGAAGGCATATCTTTGTGGAAGAGCGCATCAGAAAACTGACCGAATATGCAGAAACGTCTCCGCTTAACCGCACCGAGTACAACAATACGAAAATTGGTGTGATTACTTCTGGTATATGTTATCAATATGCAAAAGAAGCACTGGGAGAACAGGCGTCGTATTTGAAGCTGGGGATGCTCTACCCATTGCCGGTCCGCCTGATCCGTGAATTTGCCGCAAAAGTGGATGTGCTGTACGTGATAGAAGAGCTGGACGACGTTATAGAAACGCATTGCCGGAAAATCGGCGTAAACCCGGTGGGGAAAGCGCTTTTTCCGCTTTGTGGAGAATTTTCGCAAAAACTTATCCGGGAACTGGTACTGGGGCAGAAGCCCGAATTCTGCTCGCTGGATCAGGAGATTCCCGTCCGTCCGCCTGTTATGTGCTGCGGCTGTCCACACAGAGGGCTTTTTTACGCGCTGAAGAAAGCAAATGTTTATGTCAGCGGTGATATCGGCTGCTATACGCTGGGCGCGTCGGCCCCGCTTTCCATGATGGACACCTGTGTCTGTATGGGGGCTTCCGTTTCTGCGCTGCATGGTTATAATAAGGCGCTGGGAGCGCAGGCGGAAAAACGCTCTGTCGCAGTCATTGGCGATTCTACTTTTATTCATTCCGGAATTACCGGGCTGATCAATATAGCGTACAATGCGACCAATTCCGTTGTCATTATCCTTGACAATTCGATCACGGGGATGACAGGGCACCAGCAGAACCCGACAACCGGTTATAATATCAAGGGCGACCCAGCAGCGGCCGTCAGTCTGGAAAAGCTTTGTGAGGCGGTTGGAATCAGCCGCGTGCAGGTATGCGACCCATACGACCTTAAGCAGACTATGCGGGTGATCCGGGAAGAGCTGGAAGCGGAAGGCCCATCGGTAATTATTTCGCGCCGCCCGTGCGCATTGCTAAAATATGTAAAGCATAAACCCTCATTGCGGGTTGAAAGCAGCCGGTGCATAGGCTGCAAAGCCTGTCTGGCGATCGGCTGTCCCGCAATCAGCATGAAAGAAGGCAAAGCGGCCATTGACCACACGCAATGCGTAGGCTGCGGTGTCTGTACGGGGCTTTGCCCCAAGCAGGCGATTACAGAGTCATAAAAAAACTCCGGCTTTGTGCACAGCACAGCGAAAGGAATGTAAAATAAATGGACAACAGTGTAAAATCAGTTTTAATAGTAGGCGTGGGCGGGCAGGGCACGCTGCTTGCAAGTCGTCTGCTGGGGAACGCTATGCTTGGCTGCGGCTTTGACGTAAAGGTTTCAGAAGTGCATGGCATGAGTCAGCGCGGCGGTTCGGTGGTGACGTATGTCCGCTATGGTGAAAAGGTGTATTCACCTGTGATCGAACAGGGGGAGGCAGATTTGATTTTGTCATTTGAACAGCTGGAAGCCGCGCGTTTTTTACCATATTTAAAAAAAGGCGGTACTATGATTGTAAATACGCAGGCCATTGATCCCATGCCGGTTATTACCGGCGCCAAAACATATCCGCAAGGCATTTTGGAAGAGCTTTCCAAGCAACAGCTGAAGCTGATTGCAGCAGATGCGCTTTCTCTTGCAGAACAGGCCGGGTCATCAAAAGCGGTCAATGTAGTGCTGATCGGCGTGATGGCAAAGCAACTGGGAATTGACAAGACTGTGTGGCGCAACACCATCCGGGAAACAGTGCCGCCCCAGTTTACAGATATGAACCTTAAAGCGTTTGAACTTGGTTATGCTTTATAAGCAATGGTCTGATTAAACGTACAATGCAGTTGTTCTGTAAAATATAAAAAGAGCCGGGGCAGATGGTTGTCTGCTCCGGCTCTTTTTAACAGGATAATTCAATAAAATAAGGAAAAATTTATGAAATGCAAATGCTTTTTGTAAACGTTTTCATTATAAATTTATTTAAATTGCAATAAAAATTAAATAAAAAATTGTTCACTAATTTTGATAAAAAACGGTAGGCTTTTCTTTGTCGGTATGATATAATTTCTATAATTGGACAAGTACAAAATACGTTTATTTTGTGCCTGTCCACCAATATTTTTATAAAAGGAGAGGATTTTTTGAAGGTTCGCAAATTACTTGCGGTGCTGCTATGCGTTTTGATGATGGCGTCGGCAATAGCAGTTCCCGCACAGGCAGCAGTTACAGGCGACGAATCCACCGGAGCATATACCAATTCGGCAGATACGTATAATACATATGCCGGAACGGATCTGGGGGCTACGTATTCCGAAAATTCCACCACTTTTAAGGTGTGGGCCCCAAGCGCTTCCAAGGTACAGGTCAAGCGTTATAAAACCGGTTCTGACGACGAAGCGGGCGCAGGTGTGATTGAAACCAGGGACATGACCAAAAACGATTCCAACGGAACATGGTCTGTTACAATCAACGGAGATCTTAACGGTACCTATTATACGTATCTTGTCACAGTCAACGGCACAACAAAAGAAACACAGGACGTCTACTCAGTGGCAACTGGCGTAAACGGCAACCGTTCCATGGTCATTGACCTGAACAGCACGGACCCGGAGGGATGGGAAAACGACCGGCACATGCTTGTTGAAAACCAGAACGACGCCGTAATTTGGGAAGTGCAGGTGCGCGATTTCTCTATTTCTGATACCTCTGGTGTCAGTGAAGCGCATAAAGGAAAATATCTTGCATTTACAGAGGGCGGAACCAAACTCAATGGAACGGATGATATTTCCACATGCGTAGATTACCTTGTAAAGCAGGGTGTAAATTATGTACATCTCAATCCGGTGTACGATTTTGGCTCCATTGACGAAACAAAGCTTTCCAGGCCGCAGTACAATTGGGGCTATGATCCGGTCAACTACAACGTGCCGGAAGGTTCTTATTCAACGGACCCTTACGACGGCGCGGTAAGGATCAAGGAATTTAAGCAAATGGTGCAGGCGCTGCACGACAGGGGCATCGGTGTGATTATGGACGTGGTGTATAACCACACCTATTCTACAGATTCTGCTTTTGAAAAAACCGTACCCGGTTACTATTACAGAATGCAGGGTTCTTCTTTCCTGAATGCTTCCGGCTGCGGCAATGTTACCGCCTCCGATAAAACAATGTTCAGAAAGTATATGATTGATTCCGTCAAATACTGGGCGGAGGAATATCATATCGACGGCTTCCGTTTTGACCTGATGGGCTGCCATGATATTACCACTATGAACCAGATCAGGGCCGAACTCGACGAAATTGACAGCCGGATTCTAATGTATGGTGAGCCGTGGATGGCTGACTGGGGTTCCAACGGTATTTCCAGTTCAGAAGCCTGCGTCATGGACAACGCCAGCCGCGTAAGTGAGAGAGTTGCTATGTTCAGCGACAAAATCAGAAACGCGCTTAAAGGCGGTACGGATGACGCTTCAAAGGGCTATATTCAGGGCTCTACAACTGTAACAAATGACATTAAGGCAGGTATGATGGGCGGTGCCAGCACGACATGGGGCAAATGGTCGCGCCAGCCTTCCCAGTGTATTACCTATAATTCCGCACACGATAACCTGACACTCTGGGATAAAATTTTAAAATCCAACGGTTCAACAGATTACGACGGCACCAACGCCACGTTCCTTGCGCAGAATAAGCTTTCTGCAGCGATTATTTTGACCTCACAGGGAGTTCCGTTTTATCTGGCCGGCGAAGAATTTGCAAGGACGAAATACGGCGACCATAACAGCTACAATTCGCCTGACAGCGTAAACCAGATTGATTGGAGCAGGGTGGAAACCTACAGCAACCTGGTTGACTATTATAAAGGTTTAATGCAGATCCGCGCCAACTATTCCCCGTTTAGAGATCCAACCGTAGCGTCTGGCAATACAACCTATTTTGTGGAAAATGGAAGCGTCATAGCGTATACCATTCAAAATAAAACGGCGAACGCTTCCAACGAATGGGGAACCATGGCGGTGTTGACCAACAATACTGCAAGTGCCAGAAGCATTACGCTTAAAGGGCAGGCGGCCCTTCCTTCCAGCTGGGTTATCTTGGCAAACGGTGAAAGTGCAGGTTTGAAGAACCTTGGTACAGTCAGCGGCTCTACCATCAGTGTGCCGGCGAGGTCGGCTTTGATATTGGTAGACGCAGCAAGCTATAACAGCGTGCAGATTCCGGAAGAAACCTACAGAACCATTACGACCAAGCATATTGACAGCGAAACAGGCGATGTTTTAAAAACAACGACTTCTCTTTACAAGGACGGTACAACCTACAGAACGCAGCCTGACAGCGATATTTTGTTTGATTATGATCTGGTCAGAACGGAAGGTACGACAACAGGCGCCGTTTCTCAGGATGTTACGGTTAGCTATTATTATAAAAAGAGCAGCGTGGAAAGCTACACCCTGACAGTGCAATATGTAGACCAGCAGGGTCAGGCTCTTATGCCGGAGAAAACGACCAAGCTTAAGGATGGGCAGGCGTATGAAGAACCGCATGAGACGATTTCCGGTTATGAGCTCGACACAGATCAGCTACCAGGCAAGACCTTTGGTTATATTACAGACGACACGACGATAACCTATACCTATAAGGCCTCCACGTATGATAACCTGAAAGTCCATTATTATAACAGCAATGGATGGGCTACGCCGTATATATATGCTTACGACGATTCTTCTTCTCTTGTGCTTCTGACCGGCGACTGGCCCGGAACAAGGATGACGGCGGATGCAGCCACGGGTGCAAACTGGTATACCTATCCGGAAATTGATGTGGCGCAGGCAAAGGTCATGTTTACAAATGGCGCGGCATCCGGCGCGGAGCAGGAACCAGGCGCAAATATGCCGGGTTATGAAGCCAGTGGAGAGGTCTGGATTAAAGACGGGGTAACATCCTTTAACTCTAAAGTGGTTGTCAGCTATGTAGACGGTAACGGCAACAAACTTGCACAGGATCAGGTGCTTACAGGGACAAAGGTGACCACGTCTGACACCTACACAACGCAGGGCCTTGCAGGCTATGAAAATCCTGTGATTATGGGTAACGCGCAGGGAACCTGGGCGGTAGGAACCAAGAATGTAGTGTATGTCTATGATGACGCAGTGCCGCCTGTTACAATTCCGACCAATCCTCCCACGGGCGAACGCTACATGCTTGGAGACGTTACGTTCGATGATGAAATTAAGATAGAAGATGTATTAACCATGCAGCGCAGCATTGCAATGATGACTTCTCTTACACAGCTGCAAATTATCGCGGGAGATGTGGACAGAAACGGCAAGATTGAAATTGCAGATGTTTTGGAAGTGCAGAAATACATTGCAAAAATACCAACCCAATATGATATTGGCAAAGTCTTTAACGATACAGCCGAGCCAACGGATCCTGTACCCACTGACCCGCAGCCTACAGATCCACAGCCTACAGAACCTCAACCGACGGAACCCGAACCAACGGATCCACAACCTACAGATCCGTCTGCCAGCAATATGGTAACCCTCTATTTTTCAAACGGTGTGTGGTGGGACACGGTATATGTGTATGCCTGGAAGAGCTCTGACGAAAATATAAATGCACCGTGGCCTGGCGAAGAGATGACCCCCATAGGGCAGAATGATCTGGGCGAAACCATTTATCAGGTGCGTATTGACTTAAGCCAGTATGACAATATTATTTTCAGCAACGGCAGCGGCCAGCAGACACAGGATATACCTATCAGTACAGCCTCGAACAATACAGGGTATTACTGTAATAAAAACGTGCAGGATGCACAGGGCCATTACGGTTATGGAACGTATCTGTTCGACCCATCCTTTATTGTCTGATTTTCACTGCATTTTGTATCCCCCTGTTTGTCAAACAGGGGGATACTTATTGCCCTCAAAATCAATTCTGCTAAAATGTATAAGCGTGTTGTCATACAATGAAGTTGAATTTTATTGTTGCCTGGCCCTATTCCGCAGAGAAACCGGCGCAGGTATAAAGAATATCCTAAAATTTGGATGAAATACAGTGCATTTTGCATAAATAAAGTTATTAAATCTTAAAATTTATCATAGTTTCTTGCAATCTTGTGTGAGAAAAGTTATAATATAAGCGATTAATTGTATGCTGGTTTTTATGGGGAAAGGCATCGGTTAATACATCTCATGCCTCTTGCTGAAGTGAGGGAAAGAGGATAAAAAGGAGGAATTTTATATGACAAAAGCGGTAAAGCGCTCAATAAGCATTGTGCTGACAATACTAATGCTTATGAGCATGTGCGTGATCGGTAGCTTTACCGGCACGGCCGCGACGACCGGCGACGAAGCAGCGGGTGTTTCTTATGACGGAACAACCAAACTTTATCTGGATTCCAACGGCTGTTACTGGTGGAACGACGCAGAAGCGGTTATGGGCGTTTCGTTTGTAGGTGCTACCACTACTACGCCGGTAGCGATGACGCCTGTAGAAGGCAGAACCAAAATTTTTGAGGTTACTGTTCCTGCAGGGGATTATACGCAGGTAGTTTTTTCAAGACACGAGACGATAGAAAGTGCAGCTTGGAATAGCGTAACGGCAACGCTACAGAGCGATAAGAACCTGTTTGTACTCAACAGTGGGGCAAATGGTGGTTCGTGGGACAATTTTGCAGAGGACGCTACTGATCCCCCGGCAGTATATGGACCCCAGACAATTTATTTTGATAATACAAACACCAATTGGCCCGAAGTATATGTGTACGGATGGGCATTTGGACTATCAGCCACATTTGAAAAAATGGATCTGGTAGAGGGAAATATCTATTCCTATACTTTCCCGGAAGAGCCTGTTGCAGGACAGGAAGGCTTCCTTTTTGTCAATAAGGATTCCTGGACTTCTCAGGAACAGACAGTAAACGTTATGCTGGAAGAAGGGAAAAATCTTTATACGAACCTGAGCGGCGGCGGACAGAACTGGAGCGGTACATGGGGTGTGTATACGCCTGTAACAACCGATCCAACCGCACCGGAACCGACGGATCCACAACCGACTCAACCGGAACCAACTCAACCGGAAGACACCATTGCAGTATACTATTCTCCAAGCCAGAACTGGCTGGATGCGGGCTACACAGTGAAGGCCAACGCACAGGGAAGCACAGAGCTTTGGACACAGGTTGACATGACCGACACAGGCGAAACGGTAAACGGCCAGCCTGTTTATAAAGCGGAATTTGCAATGAGTGCTGTACCTTACGGCGGGCTTGATACATTGCAGTTCCAGGCATATAACGGCAGCGAGTGGATAGAGCAGATTGTAGCAATCTCTTCGTGGGCAACCATCGACACCTTTGACGGCAAATATTATGACGGAGCAGGCTGGGTAGACTATGTACCGGATTCCCTGGTGGATCCGACGGATCCCGAACCGACGGATCCACCTGTGGAAACAATTACGGTTTCTTTTGACAACACAGCGACAGCCTGGGATAAGGTAAACGCATACGCTTACAACAGCGCAACGGAAGAGAGTATGGAGTGGCCCGGCGTCGGCGCTTCTGCAGCAGAAGGCAACGTCAGCCAGTTCCAGATTGAAAAAGGAAAATATGACACCATTATCTTTAATAACGGTGCAGATGAGCAGACCATCGCTGTAGCGCTGGAAGCAGAAAAAACATATGTTGCGACCACTCAGACAGGTACAAAATGGTATATTGAAGGTGTTGCACCTAATAACATTACTGTGTACTTTACCAATAATAAAAACTGGGCTTCTGCCAATATCTACCTCTATGACGGCGGGTTCAATAATACGTGGCCCGGCCAGCCCATGGACTTTGTCCAGAAGAATAGCATGGATCAGGACGTTTATTCCTATACGTTTGACACCAATCTGTACAGTACGGTTATCTTTACCGACGGCCAGACAAACGCACAGGAGACCGTCAGCATTACCAATCCCACCGATATGACAGGCTATTATCTGTTGGATGAAATGGAAGGAGCAAAGTTTAAGGTTGGAGAATACGGCGTATTCACCGTACAATTCTTTGATACGACAGAAGACCCCGCAGAACTGATTTCCGAGCAGATTGTCTTTGAAGGTGAAACCGCGGTAGCACCAACAATGCCGGTTATGAAGGATAAGGAATATGTTGCAGGTTTTGCTCCGCAGGATCTTACAAATATTACAGAAAACAAGATGTTTACATATTCTGTTGCTGTAAAGTCTTTCACGGTTCAGCTGATTACAGATGACGCGACTGTTTCTATTGAAGGCGGTATAGAGGGATCAAATGTATTTAACTACGGTGATGTTGTAACGCTTACCTGCACAGATCCCGATTTTGCATATTGGGAAATCAATGGCCAGAGAGTAAGCTACAATAGCGCATACAAGTTTATTGTCACTGCCGATTATACAGTAGAAGCTGTTAAGACAGAAGGCGGTATGGTTTATCCGGAGCCCGATATCTTTATTGACGACGTTATTTATGACACGACAACAGATTCAAGTAAAATTCTGATGTACTTTGGTATACATACGCTCAACCCGGGTGAAAGCGCAACGTATGGTATTTTCCGCTATGTAGGAGAGGCTCCTGCAGATGCGCAGACGGCTATTCAGGATTATCTTGACAACGGTGCCGGTTCAGCGTATAATTCTTATATTAAGGATTACACGGATTCCGGCTATATGAACAGCGACGGCCGCTACAATTATGTTGCCAGCGTGCCTGCCGATGTGGACGAAAACACAGTTGTAACGGTTTATGCGTTTGTTGTTGTAGGCGAAGAGCTCTTTATCAGCGAAGCTGTTACAGCAATGCCGGGTGCGCTTTCCTAAGCGGTATTTATTTCATACAGAAACGCTTTGCGGTATTTTCCCCGTAAGAAATGCCGCCGGGTGTTCCAGGTTTTTTGTAAAACCTTGAAGGAACGAAAGAGAGGTTTTTACCATGAAGAAGTTATTTTCCATACCTGAGCTTGAAATCGTAAGGTTTACGCAGGTGGAGGACATTTTATCGACCTCCACAGAGCCAAAGGATCCCGACGAGATTATTGACACGCCGGTTGACGATCTGTTCGGTTAAACGCTCAAACAAATGAACATATCAAGGCAGGCAGAGTAATCTGTCTGCCTTGATTTCTTTCACAGGAGGGAGGATACAGGGCATGGCTTTTTTTCAGATTGCGGGGCTTGCCGTACGTATGGAGCCGCTTTATGCACAGTTGACTGCTACGGCGCGGAAATTTCAGGTAAAGCCGTCTGTGCATGCAGATATTGTTATCCCCTATACTGCAGACCACTATAAAAAGTTTGCACGCACTTATCCGTCTGTGTCTTTAAGCGATGCGGAAAATATCTGTACCTCCAATTTTTTTGCCTCTGCTATTATCCCATTTAACGGAATTGTACTGCATGCCTCTGCTCTTTTGTTTGAAGGGGGCGCCTATCTGTTTTCAGCGGCAAGCGGCGTTGGAAAGAGCACGCATACCAGGCTGTGGCAGCAAAAATACGGATCGGACAGGGCCGTAATCCTCAATGATGATAAGCCGGCCCTGCGTGTTTTTAACAATGTGATTTACGCGTATGGAACACCCTGGAGCGGGAACTGTGCCGTTTGTGAAAATGTATCGGCACCGTTGAGAGGCGTTGTATTTTTGCACAGGGGAAATCAGAATCAAATTAAAAAGCTGGAAAAGGCGGATGAAATTTTGGCGTTTTTATTACCACAGACAATTTATAAAACGGCGCGGCAAAAACTTTCGATGGTGCTTGCTTTTGCAGATAAGCTTATTTTGGAAACGCCGTTTTATAAAATGGACTGTACAATATCTTTGGAAGCTGTTAAAATAGCAGCAGATGCAATACTTAAATAATGTTGGAAGGTGTCGCATGATGAAAATTAAACCGGATTTCCTTTTACGGAAGGTGGCAGAAAATTATGTGGTTGTTCCTGTTGGAACTGCCATGGTGGATTTTAACGGTATGATTCATTTAAACGAAACAGGCGCGTTTTTGTGGGAAAAGCTGGAGCATGGTGCAAGCGAGGAAGGCTTGCTTGCAGAAATGCTGGAAGCGTATGATGTAGATGAACAAACGGCAAAGTCCGGTGTGCAAAAATTTATAAAAAAACTGAAAGAGGCTGGTCTGCTTGAATAAGCGGGTGAAGATGAAGGAACTTTATCCGGTTATGCAGGAAGCTTTGTCAAACGGCGCGCAGGTATGTATTACCGTGACCGGGACAAGCATGCAGCCCATGCTGCACAGCCAGAAAGATACCGCCGTGCTGAAAAAGCCACAGGCCAGACTGAAGAAGTATGATCTTGCGCTGTACAGGCGTGAAAACGGGGCGTTTGTACTGCACAGGGTTGTTGCGGTTACAGAAAACGGCTATGTCATGTGTGGCGATAACCAAACGGTTGTGGAACATGGCATTACAGATGCAAATATTATCGCTGTGGTGAAAAGCTTTACAAGAAACTCAAAAGAATATACTGCGGAAAACCGGTTGTACCGTTTTTATAGCCGTGTGTGGACGAATACGCGGTTTATTCGAAGGCTCTATCGCGGAGGAAAAAGAAGAATTTTCACCTGTCTTCGCAGGCTGTTGCACTAAACGTTGCAGAATATAAATAAAAATGGGGGAACACGGTGGAAAAAACAGAAAATACCCAAAAAATATCGCCTTTACGCTGGATTGCGGGCCACACAAAATCACAAATTGGAAATATACTGTTAATTGTGGCATTTTATGCTGTGCTGGCTCTGATCGGCGTATATTCGGCACTGCTCGCACGCGGGGTGATAGACAGCGCCGTAGCGGGAAACATGCAGGGCGTTGTTTTTTATGGCTGTATATACGGCGGCCTTTTGCTTTTTCAGCTTTTGCTGCGCGTTGTAACAAAGAATATTTATTTTTACATTGGGGCAAAACTCACCGTGTATTACCGAAAAACCATTTTTAATACAATTATCCGCAAAGAGTATTTTAAAGTATCTTCCTTCCATAGCGGAGAACTTTTAAACCGGATTACAAACGACGTGGCAGTGGTAGCGGATGCTGTTGTTTCTATTTTACCGTCGTTTTCTTTTATGATTACAAAGCTGGTGGGCGCACTGTCGGTGTTAATAGCGATTGACTGGCGGTTTACGCTTATTTTTATTGCAGGTGCGTCTGTGTTGCTGGTTGTTTCCAGAGCTTTCCGAAGCAAAATGAAAAAACTGCATAAGCAGGTACAGCAGACAGAAGGAAAAGTACGCTCTTTTATGCAGGAAATCTTATCCGGCCTTTTGATGGTTAAGGTGTTTGGTGCAGAGGATAAAGTAGACCAGCGGGCTTCCAAATTGCAGGAGAACAACTATAAGGTCAAGGTCAAAAGAAACCGGATTTCGGTTGTTGCTGGCGCCAGCTTTTCGTTTATTTTTTCCGCGGGATATTTATACGGCCTGCTGTGGGGTGCGGTTCATATTGTGGCAGGGACGGTGACGTATGGTACGTTAACGGCTGTTTTATCGTTGATTGGGCAAATCCAGAACCCTATTGCAGAGCTTTCGGGCCTGCTCCCAAAGTATTACGGGGCGCTTGCAAGTGCAGAGCGTTTGATAGAGCTTGAGCGTTTTCCCGATGAAGCGCGGATCAATGAAAGTGGAATGGATATGCAGCAGCTTTATCGGAATTTGCAGGCAATTGTATTTGAAAATATATCTTTTCAATATGACCGCGACCTTGTGCTGAAAAATGCAAACCTTACCCTGCAAAAGGGAACATTTGCTGTAATTATGGGGGAGTCCGGTATAGGAAAAAGTACGCTCACAAAGCTTCTTATGGGCGTATATCCGCTATCCGGCGGGAGTATCTATTTTAAGTTGCAAAACGGCAGGCATATCTCGGTTGACAAGAGCATACGCCGGTTGTATGCATATGTGCCGCAAGGGAATTTTCTGTTATCCGGGACAATACGTGATAATATTGCGTTTATTTGCCCAAAGGCCTCTGATGAGGAGGTACTCCGAGCTGCAAAAATCAGCTGCGCGCAGGATTTTATTGAAGAACTGCCAAACGGGCTGGACACGGTGGTTGGGGAGCGTGGGCAGGGCCTTTCAGAAGGTCAGATTCAGCGTGTGGCCATTGCAAGAGCAATTTTAACGGACGCTCCCATTTTGATTTTAGATGAGGCGACCTCCGCGCTGGATGAAGCAACGGAACAAAAGCTTTTGGAGAATATAAAAACGCTCAACCAAAAAACCTGTATCATTGTGTCGCACAAAAAGGCAGCGTTGTCTGTATGCGACCGGCGTATAGAGATTATCGACGGTAAAATTGTCTGCTCGGAGATGAAGCTATGTCAAAAGTAAGGGATTTTGCTTTTTTTCAGGAATACCGGTATCTGCTGCAACTGGTGGCTGCCGCTGTCAACTGCACCATGCCGCCAAAACCTCCAAAAGGATTAAATTGGCGGATGTTGCTGCAAATTGCCCAGGAAACGGCGTTTGCCCCGGCTGCATTTTGCGCCGTGTCGGCCATGGCGCAGGAGGACAGGCCGCCGCGGGAGGTTTTTGAAAAGCTGTATGGCGCGTTTTTCCGGGAAGCCCAAAATAACCATATCAGAGATACAGCGTTAACACAGCTGGCAGATTTTTGCGAAGAGCACGCCATATGCAATATGGCGCTTAAAGGCAGTTATATTAAACGGTTTTATCCCCAGCCGGAAATGCGCTATATGGTAGATATAGATTTTTTGATCCAACAGGACTGTGAAAAAGCCGTGCATACCTTCTTAGTAAAAAATGGCTACAGATGTTCTGGGCAGGGCCAGGTACACAATGTATATCAAAACGCACAAAAAGTCACGCTGGAGCTGCACAAAAGGCTGGTGGCACAAAATGGGCAAAATGCGCCATATTTTGAAATCGTTTGGGACCGCGCCGTTGTGCGCAGCGGAAAAAAGTATACATACGACATGTGCGCAGTGGATTTTTATGTATATATGTTGGCCCATTGCGCACATCACTTTTTTTATGGAGGCATAGCGCCGCGCATGCTGCTTGATTTTTATATTTGCCGGCATATGCTTCTTTCACAGAAGGATGAAAAACCGCTTGCCCTTGCGCTTGCACAAACCGGATTGGCGGCTTTTGAGAATAAGATGCACACGCTTGCCTGCGATTGGTTTTCACCAGACGGCAAAGGCCTGGAAGAAAGTGCACTGTCTCGGTATATTGCCCAAAACGGGAAAATGGGCACAGTGAAAAATATTGTTCTTACAAAAGCGGCCGTTGTGCTGTATAGCGGGAAGAAGGTATCAAAAAGCGGCTATATCCTCAAAAAGCTCTTTCCTCCGCGGATGGCTTTATGCAAGGAGTATGCTGCGCTTCAAAAAGCACCGTTTTTGTATCCTTTTTTTCTTCCCGGCGTATGGTGTACGTATCTTAAACGCGCTTTAAAAGGGAAGCGGGCCTTTCGCTCGGCTGCATTTGTCAAAAATCTGGATCAAGAGCAAAAGGAAATTGAAAGTCTGCGCGATATCATCTGTGAGCTTCAGATTGCCCACTATATTTAACTTTCTAAATATAAGCCCATAAGGGGGAAAACAAGTGGAGAAAACGGAGAAAACGAACCTGTTTTTGCATTACAAATATATGCTGTCTCTTGTCGGGAGTGTTGTAAACGAAGCAAAAATACAGCCGCCGCCACAGGAAATCAATTGGAATATATTATATAAGGTCGCGCGGCAAAACTGTTTTTCTGCCATGTTGTATCCTCTTTTAAAGGAAAACCTACAGCTTCCACAGCCTGTTTTAAACGCTTTTTTACGGGATTATCAACTATATGTCGCAAAAGATTTGACCCAGCAGTTCGAACTGCAAAAAATACTTGATTTTTGTGAACAGAAAGCCGTTTTAAATCTTCCGCTTAAAGGTTGTGTGTTAAAGCGCTTTTATCCGCAGCCTTATATGCGGTTTATGGGGGATATCGATTTGTGGACAGATACCTCCGGCGTGAAAAAGCTTAGAGATTTTCTGGTGCAGTGCGGCTACACGCTTGTTTCCAGAACAGGAATTCACGACGAATATGAAAAGCCGCCGCACATGGCGGTGGAGATACATAAAAAGCTGGTGATTGATGAAAACAGAGCCGCATCCTTTTTTAACGTAGAAATCCCACAAAGGCTTACTCGGACACATGGAAGGAAATACAGCTGCGCTATGGCACCGAAGGATTTTTACCTGCACTTGCTTGACCATACGGCCAAGCATTTTTATGGAACCGGGATTACACCCCGCATGATTCTTGATTTTTATATGCTTGACAAAATGCAGGGCATACCGCACGGCGAAGAATTGGAGGTGTCGCTAAAGAGGCTGCATTTTCAAACCTTTGCGCAGCGCCTTACAATGCTTGCGCATGACTGGTTTTCACCGGAGGGAGCAGGTCTTGCAAAAGATTATTTTTCATTGTATATCATTCAAAACGGCAGTTTTGGCAGGCGGCGCAATGCGTACTTTGCAAAAACGGCAAGAGAAACAAAGGAAGAAAAGCCGCCGTCTAAAGTGGGTTATGTGTTGCGCCGGCTGTTTCCAACCTATACCATGCTTAAGGGGAAATTTCCCGTACTGGAAAAAGCGCCTGTGCTTACGCCCTTTATGTATTTGCCCTGGTGGGCTACATGGTTTGACACTTTATTTATTCACAGGCGGTTAGACTATAGATCATTGAAATATATCAATGACATAAGCGGGGAAAGCACAGAGCAAATGCGTGCGCTTTATAAAGAAATGGAGCTGGATTACCGTAGATAACGCAGTGTCCCCGCGGAAAAAGAGGTGCTGGTTGTGAAAAAATCAATAGGAAAATTTACTGTGCTGGCGGTCTGTACAACACTTATATTGTCATCAGCTTCCTGTTCGGTTGCGCCTTCGTCAGAGCCAAAAGCGGGGACAAGCCCGCAAAGCGCGGAGATTTTGGAAACAAGGCCGGAAGATATTGTAACAAAAGAAAGAAAAGCGCGTATTAAAGAGCTGGCAGACGATTATATCAGCGAACAGGATTTCAGTGGAACGGTTCTGGTCGGGGTGGACGACGCCGTTTTGTATACGTCGGTAAGCGGTCTTGCAAATAAAGAAACGGGCGATCAAAACCAGATACATACAAAATACGAAATTGGTTCTGTAACCAAACAGTTTACAGCGACGGCAATTATGCTTTTGTATGAACAGGGAAAGCTGGCTGTTACAGATACCGTAGAAAAATATTTTCCGGAATATCTGTATGCAGACCGTGTAACGGTTGAAAATCTTCTGAATATGACGTCGGGTATACCGGACTATCTCAATGATGTTTTGTATTTGTTTGAACAGGGAGAACTGTCTGCAGAAGATACCTTTACTGTAGAAGAACTCCTTACGATACTAAACAACCGTGCGCTGGATTTTGAACCGGGTACGCAATATGCGTATTCCAACTCCAATTATTATCTGCTGGGGGATATTATAGAACAGGTTTCCGGCATGCCATACAGCCAATTTATCCGCCAGAATATTCTTGAACCTTTAAAAATGCAGAATACAAGCTTTGATCTAAAAAATGCAACGGCAAAAGGGTATTATAAGGACGGCGAAGAAGCACTTCGGGCTGATACCTCCTATTTTGGAGCGGCGGGGGAAATGGTATCCACCGTGCAGGATTTGTTTCAATGGCAGGATGCTTTTATAAATGGGAAAATCGTCAGCAAGGCTACGGTACACAAAATGCTTACCGATAATGGGTTTGGTTATGGATATGGGTGGTTTTTGGATGAAGACAAGTGCTACCATGAAGGAAATACAATGGCATTTTATTCTATTGATATGATCAGTTATCTGGAAGGCATCCGCGTGGTGGTTTTGTCTAATGTCGATGATAAGCTGGCGGCTGAAATCGGTATGCAAATGTATACAATTGCAAAGAGTTCGCTTTTTGCATAGGGGGTGAAGAAATGCAAAACCAAACGGCGGCGGTGATTGTTGCGGCAGGCGCTTCTGCGCGGATGGGCGGCATACCAAAACTGTTTGTACCGCTTGCCGGGAAGGAGGCGGTCGTCCATACGCTTATAGCGTTTGAAAACGCGCAGTCTGTAAGCCGGGTGTATGTTGTCTGCCGCGCTGCAGATATGCGGCGCCTTGACAGCCTGCGGGAAAAGTATTGCTTGGACAAAATATGCGCCTTAATCAGCGGCGGCGCAACCAGACAGCAGTCGGTGCAAAATGGCGTTGAACAGCTCGACAAAGCTATAACACATGTTGCAATACACGACGGAGCCCGGCCCCTGATTACACCGGAGCTGATTGATCAAACGGTGGAAAACGCATACAGATACGGGGCGAGCGCGCCCGGCGTGCCGGTAAAAGATACAATTAAGGTTGTAGCCGGTGCTTTTATACAGGAAACGCCGGACCGCAACAGTCTGGTTGCAATCCAGACGCCGCAGGTTTTTGCAAAAGAGCTATATATGCAGGCTCTTTTGACTGCACAAAAAAGCGGGCGGGATTATACGGATGATTGTAAGCTGGTGGAAGCGCTTGGAGCACGCGTATTTGTAACGCCGGGTACATATGAAAATTTAAAGCTGACAACGCCGGAAGATATAGCAATAGCGGAAAGTTTGCTTTTCAAAAGAAATAAAGAGAAAGAAGGGGAAAAACATGCGGATCGGGCACGGGTATGACGTACACAGGCTGGTAAACGGGAGAAAGCTGGTTCTTGGGGGCGTTTTCATACCGTATGAACAGGGGCTCTTGGGGCATTCCGATGCAGACGTATTGACGCACGCCGTTATGGACAGCCTGCTCGGTGCGGCGGCGCTGGGAGATATTGGCGCTCTTTTTCCCGATACGAATCCTCTGTACAGCGGCGCAGACAGCCTGGCGCTCCTGCGGTGCGTAGCGCAGCTTCTTTCTGAAAACGGCTACAGAATTGGCAATATTGACAGCACGATTGTCGCACAGGCGCCGAAGTTAAAGCCATTTATAGAACAGATGCGCAAAAATCTTGCGTCTGCCTGTAGTGTTGCGTGCGAGGATGTCAGCGTAAAGGCGACAACGGAAGAGCAGTTGGGTTTTACCGGAAGCGGAGAGGGCATTGCCGCACATGCGGTTTGCTTGCTTCAAAAGATCATATAAACAGATAAAGAAGGCGGCAAACATGGCCCAGCAAGGATGCTTTTGGCAGAAAAGTGGTGCAACCCCGATAAAGGGGCTGCACCACTTTCTTTTGCAGGATGAAAGCCTGTATTCCTGCGGATTTTCTTTAATTTTTTTATAAGCGCTTTGCGTTTATCTTTTGTTGGAATGCCAATCAACGCAAGCGGAAGTACAGGCAGCTTGCTATATACAAAAAATTTTTGTAAAAAGATATTGACAAACCCGGGAGTATTGGCTATACTTTGTTCGTAATATAGTTAGTTACATGACTAACAAACTAATAAACAAGCGCGGGAGGTGCTGTGATTGAATGTGAACCCAAACATAGAAAAGCCAATATTCATTCAGATTGCAGAACAGCTTGAGGATTCGATTTTTACGGGGGTGTTTCCTGAAGAAACAAAAATCCCATCGACAAATGAAATATCTGCTCTGTTAAATATCAATCCTCATACCGTTTTAAAAGGCATGAATATGCTGGTGGATGAAGAAATCATTTATAAGAAAAGAGGGCTTGGAATGTTTGTAAAAGAAGGGGCTGTTGAAACAATACGGCAAAAAAGACAAAGCCGATTTTATGAACAGTATGTCGCAACTTTGATAAGTGAAGCGATGAAATTGCAAATGTCTAAACAGGATATAATTTCTCTGATAGAAAGGGGTTATGACAATGAACGCCATTCAAATTAAGAATATAACAAAAAAATATAAAGATGTTACAGCGCTTGACGATGTTTCCTTTTCCTTTGAATTTGGAAAGGTTTACGGATTTTTAGGCAGAAACGGCGCAGGAAAATCAACCCTTATCAATATTATTGCAAACCGTATTTTCGCAGATCAAGGCGAAATACTGATTGACGGTATTCCGGCTAAGGAAAATATGGGCGTTCACGAAAAAATTTTTTGTATGAGTGAAGCTGATTTATATGACAGAGATTTGAAGGCTAAGGAACATTTTAAATGGACGAATCGATTTTATGACAATTTTGATATGAATAAAGCGGTAGCCCTTTCCCGAAAATTCAGTCTTGATATCAATAAAAGATTTAAAGCGCTGTCGAAGGGGTATCAATCTATTTTTAAGCTGATCATTGCGTTATCACTAAATGTTCCCTATGTGGTTTTTGACGAGCCGGTATTGGGGCTTGACGCAAACCACAGAGAATTGTTTTACAGCCTGCTTTTGAAGGAGTTTGAAAACAATGAACGAACACTTATTATTGCGACACACTTAATTGAAGAAGTTTCCAATATCATTGAGGAAGTCGTTTTAATAGATAAAGGAAAAATTCTTCTTCAAAAAAGCGTTGAAGAACTGCTGGAGACAGGATATAGCGTTTCCGGCTTGGCACAAGAGGTGGATACCTATTGCGAAGGCAGAAATGTGATTGGTTATGACGAGCTGGGCAGTCTGAAGATTGCTTATGTATTAGGTGAAAAAACCGCTTTGCCTCAAGGAAGTAATCTGCAAATTTCTGCAATGAATTTACAAAAGCTGTTTGTCAAGATAACACAGAAGGGTGGCAACGAAAATGAATAAATTGAAATCCGCTGTTTTATATGAGTGTTCGACTAAAATAAAGGCAATAGGGATTTTTTATCTGATTCAGTATGTAATTGTTGCACTTATCTTTGCGATTGTTGCAATTTGCACGGGCGGGAATGAAACCGGTTCAAATGTTTTAGAAGTCAGCACGGTTGTTTTTGTAAGTGTTATGGGAGTATTGGGCTACAAAGAAGATTTCAAAGCTCTGATTCAAAATGGATATACTCGTAAATATATCTTTTTTTCTACCATTTGTATGTTTGTGTTTATAACCGGAACAATGGCGCTTATTGATACTATAATTGGTAATACCATTCATTATTTTTATCATAATTACTTTACACTTTTTGGTAGCCTTTACGGGTACGGCAATCTTTTTGCAAATTGGTTATGGCTTACGGTTTTATATTTAATGTTTTGCAGTTTATTTTACTTGGCCGTGCTGGTGATCAATAAGGTCGGGAAAAGGGTCTTTCTTTTTATAGGTATTGGGCTTAGCGGCATGATCCTTCTTGTCATTGCATTATTTAGATTTGTTCTTTCGGAGGAAATTGTACACAGTGTCGCAGAGTTCATGATCAAAGCAATGGGATTTATGTGCGATGGAACAACAAATTTTATTTTTCCCATTATAACACTGCTTGTAATTGGGACAGTTTTAGAAATTGGCTCATATGCAATCATTTGCCGCACAGAGTTAAAATAATAAATGGCCGAAGTAAAACAATTCCATTTGAAGGATGCGGGAATATCGGTCGGATCATCATTTGTAAGGTTGTCAGCACCGGTCATGAGGTCGAATTAATTACAAAGGAATACGAGATGCTTTGTTTACCGGCAGCAAACAAAGGTCGTATCCTTACATACGCACAGATCTATGATAAGGCGTAGGGTGATTTGCCATCGGAATACCTTTATTAATATATGGAGAGAAGTGGAAAACTGCAATTTTCTTGGTATGATATACAACAACGCATAAGCTCTGACCTCTTAAGTCGCAGTCTCTGCGCTGCTTTTGCCAATGCCGTATTTGGCAGCTTTGAAAAACTGCCTTAGTGGACTGTAACAAAAAGCACACCCTGTTTTTCCTTTTGGAGCAGCGCATATACGGTTTGCACCGGACATACACATTACTATCATGTGGGAGGTGCAATCCATGAAAAAAATGAAAATTTGCAAAAAGCTTCTGTGCGGGGTCGTTTCTTTTTCGCTCGTATTTTGTTTATCTGTCCATACGCAGGCGCTGGCGGCGGACGAGATTACGGCTCCGTCTGCGGTTTTAATGGAACCGCAAACGGGAAAGGTTCTTTTTGACAAAAATTGCCATGAAGTACGCGCCTGTGCTTCCATTACAAAAGTTATGACGCTGCTGCTTGTATTTGAAGCCATAGACGCGGGGAAGATTGCCATGACAGATGTTGTTACGGCCAGCGCGCATGCTGCTTCTATGGGCGGTTCAGACATTTGGCTGGAGGAAGGCGAAACGATGACGGTAGACGAAATGATCAAAGCCACGGCCGTAGCCAGTGCAAACGATGCAGCCGTAGCTTTGGCAGAGCATGTCAGTGGAACGGAAGACGCGTTTGTGGAAGAAATGAACAAGCGTGCAAAAGAGCTTGGAATGAACGAAACAACGTTTAAAAACTGCAACGGCCTGGACGAAGACGGGCATGTTACTTCTGCATACGACGTAGCCTTGATGTCGCGGCAGCTGATCCGGCATGAAGAGATTTTCGGGTATACGTCCATCTGGATGGATTATCTGCGCGACGGCGCAACACAGATTGTCAATACAAACAAGCTTTTAAAGACTTATAGTGGCATTACTGGATTGAAAACAGGTACTACCGGGCAGGCGGGCAGCTGTATATCGGCCACAGCGACCAGAGATAAGCTGTCGCTAATCGCCGTGGTACTGGGGGCGGAAACGGGTACGGACCGTTTTAAAGACGCAGCAACGCTTTTGGATTATGGCTTTGCAAACTTTACTACGGTAACGCCCTCGCTTACCGAGGAACTGCAGGCGGTTACAGTTAAAGACGGTATGCAAAAGCAGGTGGCGGCGGCGGTTGATTTAAGCGGAAGCTTCTTGATAAAAAAAGGCAGCGAACAATCGCTGGAAAGTAAAATAGAATATGTACAGGAGATACAGGCGCCTGTGGAAAAGGGACAGAAAATCGGTAAAATTACTTATATGCAGGATGGGGAGCAATTGGCTGCTTATGACATTACGGCACAGGACAAAGTAGAAGCCGTGTCTTTTTCTGCAGTTCTTGCCCTGCTGTTAAAAAGCTTTTTCTTGCTGTAACGGGCGGTTTCCGTAAATTTTTAACAGAAAAGAACAAACCTGCCTTGCAAAAGGACAGGAAATATTGTAAAATATTTTCATAGTATACAGGCCATGCATGTTCCCGGTCTGTAGTAGCAAGGAGGAAATTGAAATATGGCGACAAAATTGAGCGACAAATACCTGTCCGGTTTTGTATCGGCCTGTGAGTATGACGCAATTGCTTCGCAGGTGCGCGCGGCGCACCAGGCGCTGCATAACGCAACAGGTTTGGGCAACGACTTTATTGGCTGGCTTACACTTCCGACGGACTATGATAAGGAAGAGTTTGCGCGCATCAGGGCCGCGGCGGAGAAAATTAAAAAGAATACCGATATTTTTGTGGTAATTGGCATAGGCGGCTCTTACTTGGGCGCCAGAGCGGCAATAGAGTTTTTAAAGTCGCCCAACTATAATGCGATGGCAAAGAACACGCCTGCAATTTATTATGCGGGGAATTCAATCAGTTCCACTGCGCTGGCAGAGCTTTTGGAGCTGTGCGAGGGCAAAGATGTGTCTATTAATATGATTTCCAAGTCTGGAACAACAACGGAGCCTGCAATTGCATTTCGTGTGTTCCGTGAACTGCTTATAAAGAAGTATGGACAAGACGGTGCAAGAGAAAGGATCTTCTGTACAACCGACAGGGCAAAGGGTACGTTAAAGCAGCTTGCCGACAAAGAGGGTTATGAAACCTTTGTCGTGCCAGACAACGTAGGCGGACGTTATTCTGTACTGACGGCGGTGGGCTTGCTTCCTATAGCTGTGGCGGGCGCTGATCTGGACGCGCTGATGGAAGGCGCCAGAAAAGCGCAGGGCGCGCTTATGCAGGAGGATCTTGCATTAAACGATTGTTACAAGTATGCCGCATTGCGCAATATTCTTTACAGAAAGGGCAAAAGTACAGAAATTCTTGTAAGCTATGAACCTGCGTTTACCATGATGGCAGAATGGTATAAGCAACTATTTGGTGAAAGCGAAGGAAAGGATAAAAAAGGACTTTTCCCCGCTTCCGTCGTTTTTTCGACCGATCTGCATTCTATGGGACAGTATATTCAGGATGGAAGAAGAGATTTATTCGAAACCGTTGTTTTATTTAACAGGCCTAAAAAAGAAATTCTCCTGAAAGCAGACGAGGAAAATGTCGACGGCTTAAATTTCCTTGCAGGAAAATCCATGGATTTTGTAAACCGTAAGGCGTTTGAGGGAACTGTTTTGGCACACAGCGACGGCGGCGTTCCCAATATCGTATTGCATGTGGAAGAAATGAACGAGCGCGAGCTTGGATATCTCATTTATTTCTTTGAAAAGGCCTGCGCAATCAGCGGCTATCTGCTGGGGGTCAATCCTTTTGACCAGCCGGGAGTAGAAAGCTATAAGAAAAATATGTTTGCGTTGCTTGGAAAGCCGGGCTATGAAGAAGAAAAGGCCGCTTTAGAGGCAAGACTGTAATTGTAAAGGATTTAACCGCAGCAGCGGAAAAATATACTAGGAGGCGTTTCAAATGGTATCTTTACTTGTGGGGAAAAAAGGGTCTGGGAAAACAAAAAAGCTGATTTCGCTGGCAAACGAGGCGGTTGCGACTTCTTCTGGCAATGTGGTTGTCATTGAAAAAGGCGCTAAGCTTACGTATGACGTAACGCACAAGGCAAGGCTGATTGATACCGACCAGTATGCAATCGTAGGGTATGACATGCTGTATGGGTTTATCAGCGGTATTTGTGCGGGCAATTATGACGTTACAGATATTTTGGTGGATTCCACTTTTAAAATTTGCGGAAAGGATTTTGCAGCGCTCGATGAATTTACAAAAAAGCTGAGCATGCTGGCGGAAAACGCAGAAACCAAAATTACGCTTTTGATCTCTGCCGATGAAAGTGAGCTTCCTGAAAATATAAAGGTAGACTGTAAAACGATTTAACCATATTGCCGACTGCTTTACGGAAAACACAGATTTGTAAAGTGAAGTTCTGGCAAAATAAGCGCAATAAACCGGCCGGCAGGTGATGTACTTCACTGCCGGCCGGTTTATTGCGCTTCTGTCTTCGCACGCTTAATTTAGGGCGGTTTTCAGATTTTCCAAATTGTCCTCCATCAAAGAAAGATAATTTTCTCCGCGCTCAAATTCCTCATTTGTCAGGTTGTGGCAGGAATGGAATAAAAGCTTTTTGGCACCCGTGTCTTCACACAGGGCGTCTGCTACCTTTTGACTGGACATCTCTATATAAAAAACAACCGGAATGTTTTCTTCTTCAATTTTTTTCGTTAAAAAAGCAAGCGTTGCGGCGCTCGGCTCTGTTTCGGAACTACAACCTGGAAATGCAGCAAAATACGCCAGCCCGTAGGCGTCGGAAAAATATCGGAATGGAAAGCGGTCGCCAAAAACCATAACATTGCGCTTTCCCGCTGCCACGGTCTGTTCAAAGCTCTGGTCCAGTGTTTGAAGCTTTGCAAGGTATGACGCGCAGTTTTGCGTATAGGTTTGCGTGTTTTCCGGGTCAAGTGTGCAAAGCGTATCACAGATGGCCTGTGTAATCTTTTGTGCATTTTTGGGGGACGTCCACACATGCTCATCATATGCATAACTGCCATGGACGTGTTTTTCCTCATGCGCGTCCAAGCCTTTCGGAACCTCTTCGTACACGGTATCTACGCAATCCATCAGCTTAAGCGTTGTAATTTTGCTGGTGTCGAGCGTTTGCAGAATATCTTCAATCCATTGATCAGATTCGCCGCCTACATAAATGAACAGGTCGCTCTCCTGTATTTGAATCATATCCTTCGGGGAAGGTTCATAGCTGTGACTTTCTCCACCGGGGGGAAGCAGCAGAGTAAGCTTTGCAAGGCTGCCGGCAACGTTGCGCGCAAAGTCGTATTGTGGAAAGATGGTAGCAACAATGCTGATTTTTTCGTTTTCTGTATGACTACCCTCATCTGCAGACGGTAAACTGCAGCTTGAAAGCACAAGCGTTAAAAAAAAGCAAATTCCTATATAAAAAATTTTTTTTCTATACATATGCGTTGGGTCCTTTCTAAAAATTGCTGTTGCAAAGTGCAGCTTAAAACAGAGAAAGTTGCATTTTACAGAGCCTGGAAGGTTATAATAACACAGAAAAGAAAAACAGACAAGGTATGGGAGGGAAAGCATGAAAAATCCCCAAAGAAGCTTATATATACTGTTTGTATTTGTTATTACTATTTGTATATTTTTTGGAGGTTGCGGCGCAGAAGGCGATAACGCCTACAGCGGCGAACAAACGGAGCTTGCCGTAGAAAGGATATTCGATAAGATTCAAAAAGCATACGGCGGCGACTACTTGCCCGATACAGATATGGACACACAGGCGCTGCAGGAAGAATTTGCTTTAAATTTTGCGCAAATAGACAAATACAAGGCGCAGATTTCAGGTGCGAGCACGCATCCGGACTGTCTGCTGGTGATTAAAGCCAAGCAGGGATGTGGTCAGGAAGTAGAAGCGCAATTAAACAAGGCGCAGCAAAAGCAAATAGAAGACGCAATTGTATATCCGGCCAATAGTGCAAAAATCCGTGCCTCCAGAGTTGTTCGCAGGGGCGATTATCTGGCGTTTATTTTGTTGGGAGCAATCAACAACAACACAGATATGACCGAACAGCAGGCTGCTGAGTTTGCAGCGGCGCAAACACAAAGGGGCGTTGATGCTTTTGAAGATATGTTCCGTTAAATAGCTTTTTTATATAAAAGAACGCGGGTGTGAAAAACATCCGCGTTTCTGTTTAAAAAACAGGAAAGTTATGTTGGCATAAATGGCAAAAGTTAGTGTTTTTTATAAAAATTTTTTTATAATACGGAAAACCTTCCGATCTGCTTCATTTATAGAATCCGCCCCCATTGACATATAAAAAATAAAAGAATAATATAATTAAGCGTATAAAACGTTAACTTGCTTAATATTTTTAAAGGGGTGGGTGTATGGAAGGAAATATGACAGATGATTTTATGAATACACTTTTGGCTGTTCGGAAGGAAAGAAAATTTTTTCCCTGCCTTTGCAAATTGCGCTACAGTGAAATGGCAGTGCTTAGTGCAATATGCTTTTTGTCTGAAAGCACACCGCAGACAGAGGCCGTAAAAACGAGCGATATATGTGCCTATCTGAAAATTTCAAAGCCGGCGGCTTCACAGATATTAAACCATTTGGAAGACAAAGGTATTGTCAAACGGCTTCAGTTAAAGACAGACCGGCGCAGCGCATTTGTGCATATTACGGAAGAAGGCAAAAAAATTTTTAAAAAAGAGCAGTTGCGTTTGCGGGAAGCGACACGCAAAATTATGGAAAAAATGGGGGAGGACGACGCCCGAAAATTTGTAGAACTGCTTAGAAAGTTTCATGGTATCCTTGAATCTATGAACTGGGAAGAAAGTAAAAGCTGATATGCCGCATTTTAAGTGCCGCTTCAATATCCGGAGATAAAAAGGAGAATCTGTATTTATGCGCAAACTTATAAAATATCTGAAAAAATCGATTTTTTCCATTTTAGCTATAGTAATTTTGCTTGTTGTTCAGGCCTTTTGTGATCTTTCTCTTCCTGAAAAAATATCTGATATTGTGAATGTGGGAATTCAACAGGGAGGAGTAGAGCAAATTGCCCCGCTGGAGATCCGAAAAAGTCAGATGGAGCGGCTTTTTTATTTTATGGATCCAAATGAAAGGGATACTGTGCTTGCAAATTATACACTGCATGACAGTGATAAAAAGGAAAATTTGCAGGTTTATATACTCCATGAAAGTACGGACGCATACACGGTGGAAACGCTGAACGATATTTTCGGGGTTCCTATGCTTGCTTTATCTTTTCTGGAAAGCGACGACCCGCAAATCAGGCAGGTTCTCCAGTCGCTCCAACAGAAAACGCCGGACGACACAGGGCAAAGCGCATCGCTGCCTGCACTCCTTGACCAGCTGCCACAAGCGCAGCGGCAGCTGGCCATTGCGCCTTTTAAAGAGCAAATGGAACAGTTTGAGGAAATTGACCCAAGTATTGTCCGGCAGATGGCAGTCGGCTTTGTGCGCGATGAATACCTCGCTGTTGGGATAGACGTGGACCGCATGCAGGCAGATTATATTTGGCAATCCGGTATGTGGATGTTGCTGTATGCCTTGACCATAGCAGTGGCGGCGGCGCTTGTAACGCTTTTGGCTTCCAGAGTAGCGGCGCAGTTTGGCCGTGACTTAAGAAGCGCTGTATTCCAGAAGGTTGTATATTTTTCCAGCAGAGAGTTTAACCGCTTTTCCACCGCTTCGCTTATTACCAGATGTACAAACGACATACAACAGATCCAAATGCTTGTTGTCATGCTGCTTCGCATTGTAATTTACGCGCCGATTCTCGGGATTGGGGCGCTGGTAAAAGTCTTTGAGACAGGCGACGATATGGCATGGGTGATTGGGGTAGCCATCGGCCTGATTTTGGCCTTGGTATTGGTGCTTTATTTTGTTGCAATGCCCCGCTTTAAGAAATTGCAAAAACTGGTCGACAGAGTCAACCTGGTGGCAAGGGAAATTCTCACGGGGCTGCCTGTAATCCGTGCATTCAGCAGGGAACGCCACGAAGAAGAACGCTTTGATCAGGCAAATGTGGCGCTTACCAAAACCAATTTGTTTGTCAACCGTGTTATGACATTTATGATGCCGGTTATGATGTTTATTATGAACGGCGTAAGTATTTTAATTGTTTGGGTTGGGGCGCAGGCTATTGACGGCGGTTCCATGCAGGTAGGGAATCTGATGGCCTTTATCCAGTATACCATGCAGATCATTATGGCGTTTTTAATGCTTTCCATGATGAGCGTCATGCTGCCCAGAGCTCTGGTTTCCGCATCACGCGTGGCGGAGGTCTTGCAAACAGAAGAAACTATCTGTGATCCGCGGCAGTCAGAACCCTTCAAGAAAGAAAAAAGCGGTTTTGTAGAGTTTGAGAACGTCTGTTTCCATTATCCCGGTGCGCAGGAAGACGTCTTAAAAAATATTAGCTTTACAGCAAGGCCTGGGCAGACTACAGCGTTTATAGGCAGTACAGGAAGTGGAAAATCCACCCTTGTAAATCTGATCCCGCGCTTTTTTGACGTGACAGAGGGAAGAATTTTGGTAAACGGAACGGATATACGCAAGGTGAAAAAGCACGACCTGCGGCAGGATATAGGATATGTTCCGCAAAAAGGCGTGCTGTTTTCCGGAACGATAGAAAGCAATATTGCCTACGGCCTCGAAAAAGAAGACCGCAGGCGTGTAGAAAAAGCGGCGCAGGTGGCGCAGTCTGTAGACTTTATCCGTGAAAAACCAAACGGTTACGAATCAGAGATCGCCCAGGGCGGGACAAATGTTTCAGGCGGACAGCGCCAGAGGCTTTCCATTGCAAGGGCAGTTGCCAAAGATCCTCAAATCTATATATTTGACGACAGCTTTTCTGCCCTTGATTATAAAACAGATGCCGCATTACGCAAAGCTCTGCGCCATGAAACAAAGGACAGTACCATTTTAATTGTCGCACAGCGTATCAGTACAGTTTTACATGCAGATCAGATTATTGTGCTTGACGATGGAGAAATAGCCGGTATAGGTACGCATCAGAGCCTTATGGACTCCTGCGAGGTGTACCGACAGATAGCCGAATCCCAATTGTCAAAGGAGGAATTAAGCAATGAGCAGTAACAGGCCGCGGCACATGCACGGTCCAGGCGGATATGGGCAGGCAGGTGCCGGCGAAAAAGCAAAAGATTTAAAGAAAACGGGGAAAAAGCTGCTTGTTTATATGGGTAGATATAAAATTGCACTGGTGTTTGTACTGCTTTTTGCCATTGCGGGCACCGTGTTTACAATTGTCGGCCCCAAAATTTTAGGAAACGCAACGACAGAGCTTTATAATGGGCTGATCAGCATGATTTCCGGTGGAGAAGGCATAAACTTTGGAAAAATTGCGGAAATTTTGCTTTTTCTGCTTGGCCTGTATGTAGTCAGCGCGCTGTTTATGTTTATACAGGGTTTACTTATGACAGGGATTACCCAAAAGATTACGTACCGGATGCGCAAAGAAATAGCAGAAAAAATTAACCGCCTTCCCATGAATTTTTTTGACAGCAGGCAGACGGGCGAGGTATTGTCTGTTATTACAAACGATGTTGACACACTTTCCATGAACCTGAACCAGAGCGCAACGCAGATGATTACTTCGGTAACAACTATTATTGGAATATTGATCATGATGTTTTCTATCAACTGGATCATGACGATTGTTGCGCTTTTGATTTTACCGCTGTCCATGTCCATTATTTCTGTCATCGTAAAAAAATCACAGAAACATTTTAGAAATCAGCAGGAATACCTGGGGCATGTCAACGGTCAGGTAGAAGAAACTTTTGGCGGCGTAAATATTGTGCAGGCATTTAATAATGAAGAAAAAACCATAGACGAATTTGAAAAAAACAATCAGGTGCTTTATAAATCCGCCTGGAAATCGCAGTTTTTGTCCGGCCTTATGCAGCCGGTTATGCAGTTTGTAGGCAATCTGGGTTATGTTGCCATTGCAGTGCTCGGCGGGTATTTTGTAATAAACGGTACAATCATGGTGGGCGATATTCAGTCCTTTATCCAGTATGTAAGAAGCTTTACACAGCCTATTATGCAGGTGGCGCAGGTTTCCAATATGTTTCAGTCCATGGCGGCCGCTGCTGAAAGAGTTTTTGCGTTTCTGGAAGAGGAGGAAGAGGAGCAAACCGCCCAAGCGCATGCCATGCTTACAGAAACAACCGTTGATGGCACGGGTATGCAACACACGGTACAGCGGAACGTTACAGTTGAGGATATTATTGGGAACGTTGAATTTAAAAATGTGCATTTTGGTTACAACCCTGACAAAATTATTGTCAACGATTTTTCGGCAAAAGTTAAGCAGGGGCAGAAGATTGCCATTGTAGGGCCTACAGGCGCCGGGAAGACGACAATGGTAAAGCTGTTGCTGCGTTTTTACGACGTCAGTTCCGGCGCTATTCTTGTGGACGGCTACAATGTTAAAAGCTTTGACCGCAGCGAGCTGCGCGAGCTTTTCGGCATGGTGCTGCAGGACACATGGCTGTTTTCCGGAACCATAATGGAAAACATCCGTTACGGTAAGCTGAACGCGACGGATGAAGAGGTAATTGCAGCGGCTAAGGCTGCGCATGTTCACAATTTTGTCCAGACGCTTCCAGACGGCTACAACATGGTACTCAATGAAGAAGCAACAAACGTTTCGCAGGGGCAAAAACAGCTTTTGACCATTGCAAGGACCATTTTGGCAGATCCTAAAATTTTGATTCTTGACGAGGCAACCAGCTCGGTCGATACACGAACGGAGTTGCAAATCCAAAAGGCCATGGATCATCTGATGCAGGGAAGAACCAGCTTTGTGATTGCGCACCGCCTTTCCACAATTAAGGACGCAGATCTGATCCTGGTCATGAAAGACGGCGATATCATTGAGCAGGGAAAACACGAGCAACTGCTCAAGGCAGGCGGTTTTTACGCCGGGTTGTATAATTCTCAGTTTGAAAGCGCGTCTTGAGGAACAAATGGAGCACCGGGGCGGCAAAAATTTTTACGCCTGTATTCTACAGGTAAATTGCAAAATGCAACAGCCAGTTTCGTAAAAAGAAACTGGCTGCTTTTTGTTCTTGTCTATGTTTTTTTATCATACAAATAAAAAAGAACGCATGCAACAGCGAAAGGAGGAAGCGGCATGCCCATTTTTTATGCGCTATATTTTACGGCCGGCCTGGCTTTGTTCCTGTTTGGTATGCACCAAATGACAAAATCTCTTTCAGCGTTGTCGGACGGCACGCTGCAGAAAAAGCTGTCTGCCTTAACAAAAAGCAAAATCCGCGGCGTACTTTCGGGTATATGTATGACTGCGCTTATGCAATCGTCTTCCGCCGTAACGGTTATGCTGGTGGGACTTGTCAATGCGGGGATCCTTACGTTGTATGAAACCATTGGGGTTATTATGGGCGCCAACATAGGTACAACGGCAACAGCATGGCTGATAGGTATTGCAGGGTTTGCGGGAACGCCGTTGTCTGCCTGGCTTAACCTGGTGACGCTGGCGGGGGCGTCGTTGCTGTTTGCCGCTGCTTTTTGTATAAAAAAGAAGCTGGAAATTGCCGCTGCGTTTTGCGGGTTTGGCATGCTGATACTGGGTATGCATTTTATGAGCGACGCGCTGTCCCCGCTTCAGGTGTTTCCACAAACGGCACAGTTTTTGCTGTATTTTTCCAACCCCTTTTACGGACTCTTTGCAGGGACAGTCGTAACGGCCCTGTTGCAGAGCTCCTCGGCTTCTGTTGGCATTTTGCAGGCTTTGTCGCTGACCGGGTCTGTCACAATTGCAAGCGCAATCCCCATTGTACTGGGACAAAATATAGGAACCTGCGTCACAGCGCTGCTGGCATGTATAGGAACGGGAAAAAATGCCAGACGTACGGCCTTTATACACTTATATTTCAATTTGACGGGTGCTCTGTTCTTACTGGCGGTATTTTACGGACTGGATGCGGCTTTTTCTTTTTCCTTTTTGGAAAAAGCGGCGTCCCCGGCAGGCATTGCCATGATACATACCGCGTTCAATTTGCTGTGTACGATTCTGCTTTATCCCTTTTCCGGGTGCCTTGCGCACCTTGCGCGTCGGACGGTGCGCTGATTATACGCCAATAATTTCTACATGGTACGTTTTAAACCAGTGGTCAAGCTCAATGATGTACGCCAAAATTTGCGGTGCGCGCATAAGCTGCCCATACCAGGGAGAACTGATCTCTTCGGGATGTTCTATAATTTCCAACACGCCTTTTTCGTTCAAAAACTGGTTTAAAACCGATTTTTTGTCCCGCAGCACTTTTTTAGCGCCTTCCGATACAAGCTGCATATAAAGCGGGTTATGTGTTTTGGGATAGGGGCTCTTTTTACGCCAGACAATGTCATAGGGCAGTAAATCGCTCATGGCGGTACGAAGGATGCCTTTTTCTCTTCCATGCAAAGCTTTTAAACTCCACGGCATATTATAAGCGTATTCTACAATTCTGTAATCGCAAAACGGTACTCTTACCTCCAGTCCGCTGTACATGGACATCCGATCTTTTCTGTCGAGAAGCCCCTGCATAAACCAGTGGAAATTCAGCATAAACATTTCTTTCATACGCGCTTCCAGGGGCGAATCTCCAGGGAGCTTGTCGGTCTGTTGGACCGTATCCATATAGCGGTCGTGCACGTATGCCTCGCCCGTTTTTAAAAGGCCCGGCTTTAAGATGCTTCTGCGGATATCAAGGCTGCGCGACCATGGGAAGCATTCTTCAAACAGAATCTCCCTGTTATGGTACCATGGGTAACCGCCAAACAGTTCATCGGCGCATTCGCCGGAAAGGGCAACCGTAAAGTTTTCCTTAACAGCCTTGCAAAACAGCAGCAGGGAAGAGTCTACATCCACCATAGCGGGCAGGTCTCTTGCCTCCACTGCGGGCAAAAGGGCTTCAAACAGTTTTTGGTTGTCTAAAATAACCTCCCGATGTTGCGAGCCAATGTGCTCGCACATCATGCGGATATATACGTTGTCTGCATTTGGCTGAAAAAGACTCTTTGTAAAATATTTTTCATTGTCTGTATAGTCTACAGAATAGGTAGGAAGTGGGCCTTTTCCCGTTTCCCTGTAATAATCCGCTGCTGTTTTTGAAATAATGCTGGAATCCAAACCGCCGGATAAAAAGCAACAAAGCGGAACATCAGAAATCAGCTGCCTGCGGATAGAGTCTGTCAGTAAAAACCTTGTCTTTTCAATGGTTTGGGCTTCGTTGTCTGTATGCTCACGCGCCTGCAGGGTGAAATAACGCCGCTTTTTCAAAATACCGTTTTTATATACTGCGCATTCGCCGGGGAGCAGTTCTTTAACGTTTTTAAATACGCCGAAGCCTCCGCTTCTTCCAGGTCCGATAAAAAAGATTTCATTTAACCCCTGCTCGTCAATTTGCGGTTTTACAATCGGGTTTGCAAGCAGTGTTTTGATTTCAGAAGCAAAAAGAAGCCCGCCCTTATATGCATAATAAAACAAAGGTTTAACACCGATCCGGTCTCTTGCAACAAACAGCCGATGCTGCGCCTGATCCCAAACGGCAAACGCAAATATTCCGTTGAGCTTTTCTACGCAGCTTTCGCCCCAATGGATATATGCGGTCAGAAGAACCTCGGTATCGCTATGCCCCCGGAAGGCGTACCCCTGTGCAAGCAGTTCACGCCGGAGGTCTTCCGTATTATAGAGTTCGCCGTTATAGACAAGTGTATAACTCTCCTGCCCGTGTTTGATCGTCATAGGCTGGATACCACCTTTTGGGTCAATTACAATCAACCTGCGGTGGATCAGGCATACGCCGTGCTCCCGGTCCAGAAAAACGCCGTTTTCATCCGGCCCTCTTTTTTCAAGCGTTTGTGACATGCGTTCTATAATAGAGGTCTTTTCGCTCAAATCTTCGTATCTGTCCAGCCATCCTGCAATACCGCACATAATGACAACCACCTTTACCCTTTATGAAAATTACCATGAAAAGCAATCAGAAAACGTTGCGACTATATTATATGTTCCGCCCTTTCTTTTGTTGCTTCTGGTAGGAAAACAGAAAGCAAAAGGAAAGTAAAACCAGCGCAATACTGCCCGCAACCGTTGTAGAGAAGGCAGGCACCACCGCGCTGACGTTTGAAAAAACAGGTTGTGTCTGCACCGGCGTGTAAATTAAAAAAATTAGATGTGTAAATATGGCGCATAAAATTCCCTGTGCAAAGCGGAAAAACGTAAATAAAGCGCGGTTGACTTTCAGCGCGCCCAGTGTTGCATATATTTGAAAATGAACACAAATACCGCCCCATCCAATGGCAAAGGCCAAAAGTGCAACAGGCGCTCCAGTTTTAATAGCTGCAAAACATCCACCGGTTACCTCCAACAAAATGGGGAGAACAGAGGAGGCTGCCGCACTGTGAATCCCGCATACGGTCAGCAGCTTTTCAAAAAGAGACGTGCCGCCTGCACTTTGCAGTATACCCAATAAAGCGGAAAACAATACGACCATACCACAAAGCTGCAATATCCCAAGCGTGCTGTCGCCGCACGATGTGACGAGGGCGTTTGTAAGCGGCATGGGCCTCGATTTTGGAACGGATTGTTTCAAGGTATCTGGCCGGTCCTTGCAGAGAAAGCGCGTAAAAAAGCCTAAAGTGAGTTGTGAGAGCACCTGGGCAATAAGCAAAATAACACCTGTGGCGGTGTTGTGCAGTAAAGAAGCCCCCACTGCAAACACAACAAATGCCGGCCCGGCACCTACTGTAAAATATAGCATTCTGGCGGCCTGCTGCTGTGTAATCAACCGTTGGTCCAGCAGGCTCCGAACACCGCGTGCCCCTACGGGATAACCACAAAACATGCTTAAAAGAATCGTCACACCCGCACTGCCGGGCAGACGAAACAGGTGCACGGTAACAGGCGATAATATACGCGATAACGCGGCGGAAATACCGCTGTTTACAACAAAGGAGGACAGTACCATAAAAGGAAAAAGGGAAGGGATTAAAACCTGTGCGCAATACAGTAGCCCGTCGGCCGCGCCCTGTGTCATAAGTACCACCGCCAAAGCATAATTTAGAACAGCCGGCAATCGTGGGGGTTGTATAAATTGCCGGCTGATATATGCTAAAGTTTATGAAACGCCCTGTATTTAATATGCAAAAGCGTGGTGTTAATATGGCAAAAAGAAAAGAAAAGGGTTGCCCTGCAAAGCCATCCATTTTGTCTGCGCCGCAAAGGCGGATGGCCGACCTGCCTTACCTGGAGCTGAAAGGGAACCGTGAAGCGCTCATTGAGGGTTGTAAAGGAATCCTGCAATATGACACACAGATTATCCGCATTAATACAGGCGCTATGATTATTGCTTTTTGCGGAAGAGGGCTGAATATCAAGTGCCTTACAGTCAGCTCTTTAATTGTGGAAGGTTATATTACGTCTGTTGAATTTGTAAGCTAAAGGAGCCCATGTGTAAATGCTGAAGATTTTACGATGGCTTCGGGGGTATGTTACTTTTGAAGCAAAAGGCCCTTTTCCGGAGCGGTTTTTAAACCTGACGCTGCGCGCCGATATTTTACTTTGGGATCCCGTGGGGGAAAAAGGCTGCCTTCGGGCGAAAACAAGCCTTTCCGACTACCGGTCGCTGCATCCGCTTGCAAAACGGTCGGGAGTGCGTCTGCACGCAAAAAAGCGTATGGGGCTGCCGTTTATAATCCATAAAAATAAAAAACGCACGGGCCTTGCGGCAGGCGCGGTCTGCTTTTTCATTTTGGTACAGGTTCTGTCGATGTTTGTATGGAATATTGAAATATCGGGCCTGAACCATTTAAGCGAAGCGCAGGTGCGTACGGCGCTTGCAAATCAGGGGCTGACCACAGGCGTGCTCAAAAGCAGTTTGGATATTCAGCGGTTGGAGCGTGATACCACCCTGGAAATCGGCCAGGTGGGCTGGATGTCAGTCAATCTGATCGGATCAACGGCATATGTAGAGCTTAGCGAGAGCTACACGCCACCTGAATTTATCTCGAAAGACACGCCGTGTAACATTAAAGCTTCTGCAGACGGCCAGATTCTGCGTATGGATATTGCGAAAGGGGCCGCTGCGGTGAAAACAGGCGACGGCGTTATTGAAGGGCAATTGCTTGTAAGCGGCGTGGTGGAAAATACACAGGGGATTGCCTCTTTACAGCACAGCGAGGCCAAGGTATATGCACAGACGTTGTATGAAAAAGAAATTACAGTACCGTTTCAGCGTACGCAGGTGCTTCCCACAGGAAACCAGGTATCGCGCATGGAGGGGAGGATTTTTAACATACGTTTTCCGCTTACTATGCTGTTTATCCCCAATGAAAACTACATAAAGCAAGCCCACCTGGACAATTACCTGCTAAACGGAAACGGTCTGCCTTTTTCTGTCTATACGGAAAACTGGTACGAATACTGCCCGCAGGAGCAGACGCTTACCAAAGAAGAAGCGGAGCGGTCCGCTTATACCCAGCTTGCACTTTTTGAAGCCTTCGAACTGCTGGATACAGATATTCAAGACCGCAAGACTGCAATAAGGACGACCAAAGATGCACTGCTGCTGACCGCAAACTACACCTGTGTGCAAGACATTGCGGTAAAGTCTGAAATTGGGATTGAAAATTAAAAAATCCGCCGGTATGGCAGTAAAGCATACCGGCGAATTTAAAAAGGACAAAATATGTGTTTTTACAGTGCGTTTTCCAGAATTCCCCTGTAAGAATCGGCGGGTTTAAAACCAATTTCTTTGGCAATTTCCTGTCCGTTTTTAAAAATGATCACAGTGGGAATGCTCATAATACCAAAGCGCGTGGCAAGGTCGCTTTGCTCATCCACGTTAATCTTTGCAAAGGCAGCCCGCCCGTTGTATTCCTTGGCCAGACTGTCTATTACAGGGGCAAGCATTTTGCATGGGCCGCACCAATCTGCCCAAAAATCCACCAAAACTACTTTGTTTTCCTGAAGCATTGTGTCAAAATTGTCTTTTGTCGGGTGAAGAATTGTTTCTGCCATCATTGCGTCCTCCTTCTGTTTTTTCTTTTATAGCGTTACCAAACGGTATTCTTTTATAATTTATCCCTGATAGGTGGTAATCTCAATACGTTCAATTGTAACTGCTTCTGCCGGCACGCTGTTGGTGTCTACCTCTACTGTGTTTATCTGGTCGACCACGTCCATACCGTCATATACCTGTGCAAATACAGTGTGTCCTCTGTCAATTGCATTAAAAGCACCGTCCAAAGTGGGGTTTCCACCGTTTTCAGTGTACAGATCTTTAATTTCATCGTTTAAAAGGTCCGTGTCAAGGCAGCCGGTATAGTTTACAGAAGCCATAAAAGTCTGCAACGCCCCGGACGCTATATAATTTGAAAGCTGCTGATAAACCATTTTCCAGGTGCTTTCATAATAATCCCAGCCGGGAAAATCATCTGCTGCGGGAGTATTGATAAAGAACTGGCTTCCGTTTGTGTCTGCGCCGCTGTTGGCCATTGCGACAGACCCGCGTATATTAAACAGCTTGTCGGAAAATTCATCCTCAAATGCTGTGCCGTAAATACTTTCGCCCCCCGTTCCATTGCCGTTGGGGTCGCCGCCCTGAATCACAAAATCCTCCACCACGCGGTGGAAGGTCAGGCCGTCATAATATCCTTCTTGTGCATGCGTAATAAAGTTTTCAACTGTTTTTGGCGCGGCTTCCGGGAAAAAACGCAGGCTAATATCGCCCATGCTTGTGTGCAAAATGGCAACCTGCTCGCCTGACTGCGGCTTTTCAAGCTGATAGCCTACCGTGTGCTCTGTGTCGTGATAAATATTCCGTTCGACTGCAATATCCTCAAATTCCACAAGCGGAGCGTCTTGCGTGCTGGTTACAGAAGAAGGGGCGGCGCTGTTTGTTGGGACGTCTTGCCCGGAAGAACAGCCTGTAAACAACGCTGCCGTCAGCAGGCTTGCAGCAAGCGCGGTACAGATTGTTTTTTTTATATATGGCTTATGCATGGTAGTTCTCCTTTCAAATTCTTATCGTTTGCTATTTATTTTAGTATATTCCCCGTCTATATGCAAGCAAAGTTTGTTCATATTTTTCCTGCACAAAGCCTGCCGGTCAGAAAAAGTTTTCAGGGAAGACTTATAAGAGATGCTCTTTTAGATGGAATAATCCTGTGGCCCGCGCTCATATAATAATTTAGCCGCTATAAAGAATACGGGAGGAAAGAAAATGATAGAATTTTATCCGGAAGGCCGGCTGATTGACACGGCCGACAATTTACATGCATTAAAATCGCAGGCGCACTTGAACGAGGCGTGCAGTGAAGGAAAAATACTGGAGGCAAGGGCGGTTATCTGTGATTCTGCGCATAATCTGATTGTGGATCTGGGCTGTATGAAGGGGATTATTCCGCGCCAGGAGGGCGCCGTTGGGATAAAAGAGGGGACCGTGCGGGATATTGCAGTTATTTCAAGGGTTAACAGACCGGTCTGCTTTGTTGTTACCGGCTTTGAACGGGATGAAAGCGGTAACCTTACGGCCGTTTTATCGCGCGCGCAGGCGCAAAAACGTTGTATTGAGCAGTATATCAGCAATCTTGTACCGGGTGATGTAATCGACGCACGTATTACGCATCTGGAGACGTTTGGTGCATTTGCAGATATTGGCTGCGGGGTTGTATCTCTTATGCCGATTGATACCATCAGCGTTTCGCGCATTGAGCATCCGGGTGAACGTTTTTTGGTCGGTATGGACATAAAGGCGGTTGTAAAAATGGTGGAAAACGGCAGGATCAGCCTTTCCCATAAGGAGCTTCTCGGAACATGGGAGGAAAATGCCGCGCAATTTCAGGCGGGCGAAACGGTTGCCGGAATCATTCGTTCTGTGGAGGAGTACGGCGCGTTTGTAGAACTTACACCCAATCTTGCAGGCCTGGCGGAGGCCAGAGAAGGGATCCACCCCGGGCAGCAGGCCAGCGTGTACATAAAAAATATTATTCCCCAAAGGATGAAAATCAAACTGATTGTGATTGATACCTTTGAATATGCCTATAAGCCCAAACAACCAAACTATTTTTATCACGGAAAGCACATAGACCGTTTTTTGTATTCGCCGGCCAGCTCTGAAAAGGTTATAGAAAGCGTATTTACGCCCGAGAAAACCAGCGTATAAGCAAGCGGAAGATACAGCCTTGTATCTTCCGCTTTGCCGGATAAAGAGAAGGACATGCATTCGAACAAATTTTCTAAAATAATTGACAGGCGGACAGGCAGGTTTTATAATCAAAGCAAATGGTATTTTGTTCGGAGGCGAAAGAATGGAGCTTTATTTACTGGTGTGCGCAGCTGTGTCGGGCATTTTATCCGTTGTGCTTTTGGCAGTTTTGCTGGTCAGGCAGGCACACAGAAAAAACGGTGTGCTGCCGCAGACGCTTATACAGGAGCTGCAGCACGGCAATAGCCTTTTGCGGCAGGAGCTTTTATCAGTTATGCAGAATTCTGTAATCCATTTGGGCGATATGCTGTCGGAAAGCCAGCGTGCGTCTGGCGAACATCAGGCGCAGCGGCTTACACAGTTAGAATCCCGCCTTGGAACTTTTTCACTGGAAAATGCGCAAAAGCTGGAACTAATCCGCGACACGGTGGAAAAGCGGCTGGCCTATATACAGGAGGACAACGCAAGGCAGCTGGAAAAAATGCGGACAACGGTTGATGAAAAGCTGCAGAAAACGCTGGAAGAAAAAATGAACCGTTCGTTTGCAATTGTCGGTGAAAGGCTGGAGCAGGTATATAAAGGCCTGGGGGAGATGCAAAGCCTTGCATCCGGCGTGGGCGATCTGAAAAAAGTTCTTTCCAATGTAAAAACAAGAGGGATTTTAGGCGAAATCCAGCTGGAAGCCATCTTAAAAGAGATTCTTGCACCACAGCAGTATGAAAAAAACGTGGTTACAAAGAAGGGTAGCAAAAATTATGTGGAATTTGCAGTAAGGCTGCCGGCGCAGGACGACGGGGTAATCTACCTTCCTGTGGATTCCAAATTTCCCGGCGATGTATATACAGCCCTTACCAGCGCTTATGAGCAGGGAAGCAAGCAGGCCGTGCAGGAAGCGGCGAAGGTCCTGCTTGCAACGCTTAAGGCGGAGGCTAGGGATATACGCGATAAATATATAGATCCCCCCAATACAACGGAATTTGCTATTATGTTTCTGCCGTTTGAAGGCTTATACGCAGAGGCGGTTAACAGGGGGCTTGTCGAGGTGCTGCAGCGGGAATATAAGGTCAGCATTGCCGGCCCCAGTACAATGGCGGCGCTTTTAAACAGTATACAGATGGGTTTTAAAACGTTGGCGGTGCAAAAGCGCAGTGCAGAAGCCTTTCGCATTTTAGAGGAGGTTAAAACAGAGTTTGATAAATTTGCGCAGGGGCTGCTTTTAACGCAACAGCGGTTGGATCAGGCCAACAGTGAGCTTGACAGGCTGGTGGGCGTGCGTACGCGGCAGATTCAGAAAAGGCTTGCGGGTTTGTCTGTTTTTGACAATAAAGAAAATCCTGCGTTGCAGGAATAAAACTATGTATGAACCCCCTTGGGGGCGGCAATACTTTTTATAAAAGTGACAGCCGCCACAAAGGGGGATTATTGTGCAATACAATAAAGTGGAGATATGCGGTGTAAATACTGCAAAGCTCAAAGTGCTCAAAGAATCAGAGAAGCGTGAACTTTTGGAAATTATAAAAAACGGAACGCCCAAGGAACGTGTGCAGGCGCGGGAAAAAATGATCAACGGCAATTTAAGGCTGGTCCTCAGTGTGATCCAGCGCTTTACAAACCGGGGGGAAAATCCGGACGACCTTTTTCAGGTGGGCTGTATTGGCCTGATTAAGGCAATTGACAATTTTGACTGCAGTCTGAAGGTGCGTTTTTCCACATATGGCGTACCGATGATTATCGGGGAAATACGCCGATACCTGCGGGATAATAACTCCATACGGGTTAGCCGCAGCATGCGCGACACGGCCTATAAGGCTATGCAGATCAAAGAGCAGATGACCGCCCAAAATAACCGGGAGCCCACGGTGGAGGAAATTGCAAAAGCGCTGGATATTCCTAAAGAAAACGTGGTGCTGGCGCTTGAAGCGATTGTAGAGCCGGTGTCTTTGTATGAACCGGTCTTTTCAGACGGGAGCGACACCATTTATGTTATGGACCAGGTCGGCGATAAAAACGACGACAAAAATTGGCTGGACGAAATTGCATTAAAAGAGGCGATTGCGTCGCTTTCCGCGCGGGAAAAAAAGATTTTATCGCTGCGTTTTTTTAAAGGGAAAACACAAATGGAGGTAGCTTCAGAAATTGGAATATCCCAGGCGCAGGTATCGCGTATAGAGAAAGGTGCGTTGGAGCATATTAAAAAAGATATATAAAAATATAAAAAGCCGGGTTTTCTTTAAAAATTCGGCTTTTCCTTTTTCATATATTTACATTTTTACTTTCCTGTGTTAAAATTTTATAGCATTAAATGAATAGATTTTCCCCAAAAGAAAGAGGTGTGGTTATGAATTCGAAAATTAAAGACGACAGCGTAGATTTCCTGTTCCAGGCAATTCTTTCTCTGCAAAACATGGACGAATGTTACAGCTTTTTTGAAGATTTGTGTACGGTACCGGAAATAAAAGCGATGTCGCAGCGTTTGCTTGTTGCCCGTATGCTTAGCGAAAAACGCGTATATAATGACATTGTGCATGAAACAGGCGCCAGCACCGCGACAATCAGCCGCGTAAACCGTTCTCTGATTTATGGCTGCGACGGATACGATTTGGTTTTTAAGCGCATCAAGAACGGGGATTTCCGGCAGTGAGTGTAAAGTATACTGCGTTTGCACAGTTTTATGATGCATTGACACAAAATGTGAACTATAAAAAGCACGCGGCGTATCTCTGTGCGCTTTTGGAAAGGCTGGGCCACAAAAGCGGGCTTACGCTGGATCTTGCCTGTGGTACAGGGTCACTTACAATCGAGCTTTGCAAACTTGGATTCGATATATTCGGTATAGATGCATCGCCCGACATGCTTATGCAGGCGCAGCAAAAAGCGTGTGCGCAGGCGCTTGATATTCTGTTTCTCTGTCAGAACATGCAAAGTATAGATTTGTATGGGACAATCGACACCTGTTTTTGTACGCTGGACAGCATTAACCACCTGGCGGGCATACAAGAGGTGCAAAGAACATTTAACAGGGTGTCTTTATTTATGAATCCGGGCGGATATTTTATTTTTGACGTCAATACTGTTTTCAAGCACCAGCGCATATTGGCAAACCATACGTTTGTTTATGATGCGCCCGGCGTGTTTTGTGTCTGGCAGAATACATTGGACAACGACGGGAAGACCGTACATATTGCGCTTGATTTTTTTGCCCGCCGCGGCAGCTTGTACAGCCGCAGTAGCGAGTGCTTTTCCGAGCGCGCATATACGCGGGAGGAGCTTGAGAAAGCCCTTTTAACCGCCGGCTTTTCCGTTGAAAGCGTATATGGAGAACTGTCTTTTGTCCCGCCGGCTTCTGATTCACAGCGCAATATATTTATTGCACGTAAACAGTAAGGTAAGAATATACTGGGAATATGGAAAAAGGAATTTTGTGTTTATGGAAAAGGATAAAATCATTAGATGTATTACCTCTGACGGTACAATTATGGCCTCTGCGCTTGATTCGACCAATATTGTATATACAGCCCGAAAGCTGCACCGCACAAGCCAGGTTGCAACGGCGGCGCTGGGACGCCTGATCACAGCGGCGTCTGTTATGGGCGCGCAGCTCAAACAAAAAAACGCGAGCATTACCCTGCGTGTAAACGGCGGCGGGCCGCTTGGAGCGGTGATTGCCGTGGCAGACAGCAAAGGCAATTGCCGTGGATATGCGGAAAATCCGGCGTGTGAAACACAATACTATGCAAATGGCAAAATCAACGTTGCGCAGGCCGTTGGAAAAAACGGCATTTTAAATGTGATGCGTGATTATGGCCAGGGTGATCCCTATATTGGGCAGACTCCGTTGATCAGCGGAGAAATTGCAGAAGATATTACGCAGTATTACGCTGCAAGCGAACAGATCCCCACGGTATGCGCGCTTGGCGTTTTACTTGACAAAGAAGACGGCAATGTGCTGCTGGCGGGCGGCCTGCTGATTCAGCTGTTGCCGGCAGCGGACGACGATGTAATCACCAGGCTTGAGCAAAATATTGCAACGCTTGAACCCATGACGACGCTCCTTGCAAAAGGGATGGATGCGCTTGCTATCTGCAAAACGGCACTTGCGGGGTTTGAAGTAGAGGTTTTGGACGAAATGCCGGTGGACTACGTCTGTACCTGCAGCAGAGAGAAAGTTGTAAATTCTATCCGCCTTTTAAACGATGATGAAATACGCAGCCTGGCAGATGAAAAAGGGTATGCAAAGGCAAACTGCCACTTCTGTAATAAAAATTACCGTTTTACCAAAGCGCAACTGGAAGCGATCATTCAAAACAAAAATCGAAAAATTTAAAAAAATATATTGACATCCGCAGGCGAATATAGTATTATATTAACCGTCGCTGATGACGCAAAGGTCATGGCGCAGGGTTGTGGGAGCATAGCTCAGCTGGGAGAGCATCTGCCTTACAAGCAGAGGGTCACAGGTTCGAGCCCTGTAGGTCCCATTCATCAGAAAAACTGATGGAACTAAATATGGCGAGGTGGCTCAACTGGCTAGAGCGTCCGGTTCATACCCGGGAGGTTGAGAGTTCGAGTCTCTCCCTCGCTACTATACAGGCTTGTGGTCATGGATCACAAGCTTTTTGTTATATTATAAAAACCTGAACAGGAGAATTGATATGGAAAATATAAAAAGCACTACCATTGAAGGAAAGAATGTTGGAAAGAAATGCAGAACACATTATCGCGGCACATTTAACGATGGAACACAGTTTGATTCCTCTTATGACAGAGGAGAGCCATTGGAATTTGTATGCGGTGCAGGAATGATGATCAAAGGATTTGATGCAGCAGTTGCCAACATGGAAGTCGGACAGACGCTGGATGTTCATCTGATGCCGGAGGAAGCCTACGGACTGGCAGATCCGGATGCCATTTTTACGGTGGAACTGGCACAGCTTCCGGGGGCAGAAGAACTGGAAGCAGGGCAGCAGGTGTATTTGCAGAATGCTGCCGGACAGCCATTTCCGGTAAAAGTAGTAGAAAAGGATGAAACAACCATTACATTTGATGCAAATCATGAGATGGCAGGAAAAGAATTGAATTTTACAATTGAACTGGTTTCTGTCGAGGAGTAAATCGTTTGATTTAGAAGAAAAGAAGGGGGCATGGGTGGATGTTAAGACCGAAGATCGGACTGGACTGGGATGATGTAACAGCACCGTTTAACAGTATCGCAATTGCCATGGCAAATGAAAAATATCATATCGATCCGCCGCTTCGGCTGGAGGAGATTGATACCTGGGAAAACCGTGGACGTACAGGTATTATCAGGGAATTTTACGAGGACGAAGAACTCTATGCACGCCAGCAGGTTCCGGAGAAAAACAAAAAAGCTGTGTACCGCCTGATGGAAATTGCGGATGTTTATTTTATCACTGCGGTAGCACCGGCATTTATGGGAATCCGTGCAAAACAGATTCTTACAGCATTTCCGGAATTCCCGCCGGAGAATATTATTCTGGGCAATGCCAAGAATCTGGTGCAGTTTGATATCATCCTGGATGATGCCATTCATAATGTGCTTGAGACACCGGCCACGTATCCGGTGCTGATGCGTAAGCCGTGGAACTGGAAGATGACAGGACTCCTGTCCGTGAATCAGATGAGTGAATTTGTTTCTCTGGTCAGGCAGATCATCCATGCCTCGCAGACGCGCACGATGGAAATAAAAAATCCATCGGTTCTGGCACTGGTAGGACCGTCCGGTTCCGGAAAAGACGCATTGACCAAAACATTATGTCAGGATCACCGCTTTGTCAATCCGAAAACCTATTGCACCAAGAAAAGCAGCAAGCATCATTATCTGACAAAAGAACAGTTTGCACAGCAGGATTTCTTTGAACGCACCATGTACGCCGGGGTGCATTACGGAACAAAAAAGGAAGATATCCAGGCGGTGCTTGACGATGGCAAGTATGCCGTCATGTCCCTGGATATGTGTGGCGCAATTGCCATGAAGCGGCATTTTCCGACCGCAATTATCTATGTGGCAAAAGATAAAGAAGACATGATTGCAGATATTGTGCAGTCGGATTTCCCTGTCGGGGAGAAAACCCTTCGTCTGTTGTCGCTGGATGCGGAGAAACGGAATCGGGAGATCTGCGATTTTGTCATTGATAACCGGGATGAACAGGGGAGTGAGCGCATTCTCCAGCTTCTGAATTTTTGATAAAATGACAAAAAGTGCTGTAGAAGTATCGGCTATAAGCAAAACTTATAACCAGCTATAAAAATAAAAGACTAACACTTTTCCTACCTCTGTGGTATGATATAACCAGTTCAAACGAAAACCCCACACTTTACCGGATCAGGTAAATGTGATTTCAAAAATAGCAGAAAAAGGAGAGTATTAAAATGAGCAAAAAACATTACGCAGACAGAAATTTAAAATTTGAAACATTACAGTTACACGTAGGACAGGAGCAGGCAGACCCGGTTACCGATGCAAGAGCCGTTCCGATTTATCTGACTTCTTCTTATGTATTCCACAACTGCCAGCATGCTGCTGACCGTTTCGGATTAAAGGATGCCGGAAATATTTACGGACGTCTGACCAATCCGACAGAGGATATCTTTGAGCAGAGAATTGCAGCACTTGAAGGCGGTGTTGCGGCACTTGCGGTAGGTTCGGGAGCAGCCGCATTAACTTATGCATTTCAGGCTGTTGCGCATGCAGGGGATCACATTGTAGCTGCAAAGAATATCTACGGTGGTACCTACAACCTTCTGGCACATACGCTTCCGGATTATGGCATTGAGGCAACATTTGTAGATCCGTTCAACTATGAAGAGATTGAAGCTGCAATTAAGGATAACACCAAAGCCATCGAGATAGAGACACTTGGAAATCCAAACTCTGAAGTGGTTGATATTGAAAAGATCGCAGGAATTGCACACAAGCATGGAATTCCGCTGATTGTTGACAATACATTCGCGACTCCGTATCTGGTCCGCCCGATTGAGCACGGCGCAGATATTGTGGTACATTCTGCTACAAAGTTCATCGGTGGACACGGAACTACCATTGGTGGTGTGATCATCGACAGCGGAAAATTTGACTGGACACAGAGCAGCAAGTGGCCATGGCTGGTAGAGCCAAACGTATCTTACCATGGGGTAAGCTTTGCAAAGGACTGCGCACCGGCAGCATTTGCTACTTATATCCGTGCAATTTTACTGCGTGACACAGGTGCTACCATTTCTCCGGTACACGCCTTTATCTTCCTGCAGGGATTAGAGACACTTTCCCTTCGCGTAGAGCGTCATGTGGAGAATGCATTAAAGGTTGTTAAATACTTAGAGAACCAGCCACAGGTAGAAAAAGTAAACCATCCATCCATTTCCAAAGACCCGGAGCAGCAGGCACTCTACAAGAAGTATTTCCCGAATGGTGGCGGTTCTATCTTTACATTTGAGATCAAGGGTGGTGCAGAAAAAGCACAGGAATTCATCGATAACCTAGAGTTATTCTCACTGCTTGCAAACGTAGCAGATGTGAAGTCCCTTGCCATTCATCCGGCAAGCACCACACATTCCGAGTGCAATGAGGCAGAACTTTTAGATCAGGGAATCAAGCCAAACACGATCCGTCTTTCTATCGGTACAGAAAATATCGATGATATCATTGAGGATCTGGATGAGGCATTTAAGGCAATTCAGTAGAAAATTCAGTAAAAATGTCATTTGTGATAAATCCTTCATTTTACAGGAGACCCCATGGAGAATCAGCATGGGGTCTCTTTTTATGCAAAATGTTCTCATTTTAGAACACGTAAATGCATTGAATTTCGTGAATAACGAGTATACAATTAGTGGTAGCTAATAATAAAATTAAGTATAGATAAAGGAGATTTATTATGTTTGGTTTTGGACAACTGATTGAAGTATTAAAGAAAAGCCCAAAGAAAATTGTATTCACAGAAGGAAGCGATCCTCGTATTCTTGAGGCATCTTCCCGTCTGCTTGCAAGCAACTTTTTACATCCAATCCTTGTAGGCGATCCGGATGAAATTGAAAAGGCAGCAGAGGAGAGCGGATTTAATATCCGTGGGGCAGAGATCGTTGATCCAAAGAAATTTGATCGTATGGATGAGATGGTAGATCTGTTCTGTGAATTAAGAAAGAGCAAGGGAGTAACACCGGAGCAGGCAAGAGGCATTCTTTCCCAGGCAAACTACTTTGGCACCATGCTTGTAAAGATGGGCATTGCGGATGCACTGCTTGGCGGAGCTACATACTCTACGGCAGATACTGTTCGTCCGGCACTTCAGCTGATTAAGACAAAACCTGGCAACAGCATCGTATCTTCCTGCTTTATTCTGGTTCGTCCGTCTGCGACAGGTGAGAACGAGGTTCTTGCAATGTCTGATTGTGCGATCAACATCCATCCGACCGAGGATGAACTCGTAGAGATCGCCGGTGAGTCAGCTGCCTGTGCAAGAATTTTCGGTGTAGATCCGAAGGTTGCATTTTTAAGCTACTCTACACTTGGTTCTGGAAAGGGCGAGGATGTAGATAAGATGCGCAATGCAGCACATAAGGCACGCGAGAAATACCCGGATCTTCCAATCGAGGGAGAATTACAGTTTGATGCAGCGGTATCACCAAGAGTTGCAAGAACAAAGTGCCCGGATTCTTCAGTTGCCGGACATGCAAATACCTTTATTTTCCCGGATATCAATGCCGGAAATATCGGATACAAGATTGCACAGAGACTTGGTAATTTCGAAGCTTACGGTCCGATTTTGTTAGGTCTGAATGCGCCAATCAATGATCTGTCCCGTGGATGTAATGCATCAGAAGTATATTCCATGGCAATCATTACAGCAGCACTTGCATAGTTGAAAACTGATGTGATACTTCGTTCGGGGACTGTTTGATACAGCCCCCGAATTTGTGTTATAATAAAACAGGCTTGAAGCCTGTGAAGGTCATCAGGCTTTGCCTGGTGGCATGTTATCATTAGAATTTATAAGGAAGCTGTTTGCAGGGGGAACTGGAATCAGCAACATCATAAAAAGACAGGAGAAGAAAAATGCGTGTAGGAATGGGTTATGATGTACACAAACTGGTGGAGGGACGGCCACTGATTCTCGGAGGTGTGGAGATTCCGCATACACTGGGGCTGCTCGGACATTCGGATGCGGATGTGCTTGTGCATGCAATCATGGATGCACTGCTTGGGGCTGCAGCACTCGGGGATATCGGAAAACATTTTCCGGATACCGATCCGCAGTATAAGGGAATTTCCAGCATGAAACTGCTCGAACATGTGCGTCTTTTACTGGAAAAGAATGGTTATGTGGTAGAAAATATTGATGCGACAGTGATTGCACAGAAGCCAAAGCTGCGTCCGTATATTGCGCAGATGGAGGAGAATATTGCAAAGACCCTTGGCATTGCAAAAGAGCAGATCAATATCAAGGCAACGACCGAGGAAGGACTTGGGTTTACCGGAACAGAAGAAGGAATTTCGTCACAGGCAATCTGTATGCTGAACGGATTTTATGAGAGCAGTATGGTTGTCGGGGGCGGGAGTAAATGTGCAGGATGTCCCGGGTGCAGCAGATCATAGATAAGACGTGACTTTTGCCGGAAAATATTGTACACTTAAAATATATAAGAAGAAACAGATGGAAGGACAGACACAATGGACAATCAATTTCGCTTTTACAATACACTGACAAGAAAGATTGAGACAGTGATACCGCACGAAGATGGCAAAATCAAAATGTATACCTGTGGACCGACCGTTTATCATTTTGCGCATATCGGGAATCTGCGTACCTATATCATGGAGGATATTCTTGTGCGTGGACTTTCCTATGTGGGATATGATGTAAAGCGCGTCATGAATATCACGGACGTGGGACACCTTTCTTCCGATGCGGATACGGGGGAAGACAAAATGTTAAAAGGTGCTAAGCGTGAGCACAAGACCGTTATGGAAGTGGCAAAATTTTATGCAGATGCATTTTTTGAGGACTGCCGGAAATTAAATATCAAAAAAGCGGATGTGGTAGAACCTGCAACCCATTGCATTCCAGAATTTATTCACATGATCGAGGTACTTCTTAAAAAGGGATATGCTTATCAGGCCGGTGGAAATGTTTATTTTGATACCAGCAGACTGGAGGATTATTTTGTATTTTCTTCCGCAGTCGAAAAGGAACAGTTGCAGGTCGGCGTGCGTGACGATGTGGAGGAAGATGAAAATAAACGGAATAAAAACGATTTTGTTCTCTGGTTTACAAAATCCAAATTCGAGGATCAGGCATTGAAGTGGGACAGCCCGTGGGGTGTTGGATATCCGGGATGGCATATTGAGTGCTCCTGCATCGGAATCAAACATCTGGGTGAGTATATGGATATTCACTGTGGCGGAGTAGATAATATTTTTCCACACCATACAAACGAGATTGCACAGTCCGAAAGCTATCTGGGACACAAATGGTGCCCGTACTGGTTTCATGTAAACCACCTGAATGACCAGACCGGAAAAATGAGTAAGTCCAAGGGCGATTTCCTGACGGTATCTCTATTGGAGGGCAAAGGGTACGATCCTCTGGCATACCGTATGTTCTGTCTGCAGTCTCATTATCGTAAGCCACTCGTATTTTCTTATGACAATCTGGACAACGTAGAGAGTGCATACGAAAAATTAGTAAAAAAGATTGCCACCTTCAAAGATGAGGGAGAGATGGATCAGGAAGCATTTGAAGCATTCCGTAAAAAGTTTGCAGATACAAAGATCATTTCGGCCGCACAGTGAGCCGCCTGACGGAATAGATCGGAAGAGCGGTTCAGCAGGAATGCCGAGACCGAT